>JACCDP010743120.1_pt1 | contig 21914 bp, 22 predicted proteins | sample 7445841 | NCBI WGS metagenome assembly JACCDP01 (sample SAMN15323441, study PRJNA562643) | freshwater metagenome | isolation source: river surface water | place: USA:Blue River Watershed | collected 2017-08-17
CTATCATTGCGGCAAAAGCTACCTGTTATTCGGAAAAAGGTGATTATAAAAAAGCAGCGGGCTTATTCGAACGAGCGGCCAAAGAAAGTGACAACGATTTATCTGCTGGTTATTATGTGCGGGCTGCACAACATTACGAAAAAGCAGAAAAATTATCCGATGCTTTAAGCTGTTACGAAACTATAGCTAAAAAATATAGCACTGCAGAAGACGGACGATACCTACAAACTGCAGAATTAAACATCTATCGACTTAAAGGTTTGATAGGTGATCTTAACTGATTCCGCTAAAAGTGGCTACATCACTCTCTTTTTCTGCTCCAAAACTTACTACAAATCTCAGCATTGGAGAAGTTAGAATTGGGATAGTGGTATCCCTTTGGAACGGACATATTACCTCCAAGTTATTAGCAGGCGCGGAAACCACGCTTAAAAGTTTTCAAGATTCGCACCCTCATCAAATTTCTTACGACATCATACAGGTTCCTGGGGCCTTTGAAATTCCAACTGCCGCGCAATGGTTATTGGAAGAAAATTACAACGCCATACTATGTTTGGGATGCGTAATTAAGGGGGATACCCCTCATTTCGAATACGTTTGCAACGCTGTTACCGATGGCATTAATACATTGGCTTTAAAATATTCTAAGCCTTGTATTTACGGTATTATCACCACATTCACAAACGAACAAGCTGAAGAAAGAGCTGGCGGAAAACTTGGCAATAAAGGTTCAGAGGCCGCAGAAGCAGCCATTTGGATGTTAGAAACTAAACACAACATTAAACAAACTAAATAATCTTCCTTTTATCAGTATGGGATTGGAGCAGGAAATCAATCAAGAGAGTTATTTAAATGAACTTTCTGAGGCTGAAAAATTATTCAGCCATGAAGAAGAAGTTAGCCATTCGGTAAACTATTCTCATTTTAGCAAAGAAGAAATTGTTGCAGAAGCACAACGCGTTTTGAGTTTAACGGATGTTAAATTGATTCAAGTAAAGCTGCAAGAACTTCGTGATGCATTTGATGATTTATTGGATCAGGAAAGACCTGGATTGATACGCACTTGGGTTGAAGAAGGAAAAGATCCGAGAGATTTTGTGCCACCCTCAGATTCTTTAAAATCGGAACTACTTAATATCATTTCTGATTTTAAAAAGAAAAAAGAAGAAGAGCGTAAACGTCAGGAAGAAGAACGTTTAGAAAACCTAAAACAAAAACAAGCGATTCTTGAGAAAATCAAAGTGTTGGTTGATTCCGAAGAAACCGATCAAAGTTTATCGATTTTACGTGAGTACATGAAACAATGGAAAGAGGTAAGACAAATTCCAAAAGAGTACCAAGAAGAGCTATTTAGTACGTATAAAATTTACATCGATAAATTTTATAATCAATTGTCTTTGTTTAATGAATTAAAAGATTTAGATAAAGAGAAAAACTTAGAAATAAAAATCGATTTAATTAAGAAAGCAGAATCCCTAAAGGATGAAGCGAATATCCGTAAAGCAATGATTGCTTTAAATAAATATCACGAAGATTGGAAGAATACGGGTCCAGTTAGAAGTGAAATTTCTGAGGATTTGTGGAAGCGATTTAAAGCAGCTTCGGATATCGTTATTGATGCCAAAAAAGAACAACAGGCTAAAATTGATAATCAACGGTTGCAAAACCAATCATTAAAACAATTGCTTATTGAAAAAGGTGAAGTTTTATTAAGTGTGTTACCCACTACGGGTAAGGAATGGAATTCTGTTGGTAAAGAATTGGACGGTTTACTAGAAGAATGGAAGAAAATTGGTCCGGTCCCACAAGAGGTTAACGATGAAATGTGGCAGAATTTCAAAGGCCTTCGTAATCGATTTTACGGGGAAAGGAAACACTATTTTAAAGATTTAAATAGTAGCAAAAAAGATAATTTAGTTAAAAAACAGAACTTGTGTGAACGTGCTGAAGCACTAAAAGACGGAAATGAGTTCAATAAAACCGCCGATGCATTGCAGCAATTGCAGGAAGAATGGAAAAAAATAGGTCCTGTTCCCGAAGAGCAAAACGATGCCATATGGAAGAGATTTAGAGCTGCATTTGACCACTTCTATACTCGCAGAAACGCATGGATAAAAGAAAGAAAATCATCTGAATCTGAAGCTGTCACAAAAAAGCAAGAAGTAATTGACGCGCTAACAGCACTGTCAAACAATGAATCGATAGATCCACAATTGCTATTTAAGGAGCTAAAAGAATGGCAACAACGTTGGAATCAAGCAGGTTTTGTAAGCGGAAAAACATACCACAAACTACAAACCACCTACCAAGAATTGGCGGACGGTATTTTCCAGCGCTTTAAGAATTTCAGTAATGCCGAACGTCAAAATATGCAAAAGAGTCATTTCGAACAAATTGCAAAATCAGATGACGGCAAGCGAAGATTGCAAGGCGAAGATCGCAGGATTAAAGAGAAAATCAATACACTTTTGGATGAAATTGCTACGTTAGAAAATAATAAAAGTTTCTTTCAACATAGCAAAAATGCCGGTGCCGTAATGAAACAATTTGAAGAGAAAATAGCCAAAGCAAAAGAACAAATTGATCGATTGAAAGCCGAGCAAAAAATGTTAAAATCCATGCAATAAGAGTGAAAAGTTCATCCAAAACAATTACTATCGAACAGATATTTTGGATTGCCGACTACCTCAGATATTTGTGGAATTCTCATTCTAGGCACGGAACCCACTCTCCTTTCGTCTATGCTTTCACGGATGAAGTTTTGTATCAAAAACAGGATCCAACTTGTTTAGACTTAATTGAATTGGAAAGAAGCAGATATCTCAGGTTAAGCGGTTCTTATTACGTATTGATTCCTCAACGTAAATATTTATCCTTGGTATTTAGATTGTTGAACTGGAACAACACTTGTTTTACAAATTTCATAGAGATTGGCAGCAGTTTAGGGTGTATCCCAACCATAATTCAAGAAGTGGATCCATCGGTTAGGGGAATAACTTTCGAACCGATTCTTGAAAAGCAAAAATTAGAAGATAGTTTTCTTCCAGAAATTCACAATCAGCATAAAATTGAACTTCAAAATAAAATTACTATCGAACAATTACAATCAATTGTTCAACAAATGGAGGCGCTAGATATTGTTTTTTTGAATGATTGTTGGGAAAATTTAATCGACCAAGAATCCTTAGATTACATTATTGACCGATTAAGTTTTGGAGGTATTTTAATCATCAACCGTTTGGATGCATTTTGGAGTCAACGCGATATTTGGGATACATTAATCCGGCATAATCGCGTAACGGCCAACATCGATTTATTTAAAATGGGTATGATTTTTGTTAGGAAAGAGCAGCAAAAAGAAACATTTATTCTACGTTATTAATGTTATTTAATCATAAAATTAGGGTACGATATGCTGAATGCGATCGGATGGGATTTGTTCATCACTCTAATTACGCTTTGTATTTTGAGGAGGCTAGGACAGAATTTTTACGCAATAAAAAAATCACCTACAAAGAGCTTGAGGATGAGGGCATTATCATGCCCGTTCGTTCCATGGGTTTTTCATTTTATTACGCTGCTAAATACGACGATTTACTAACCATTGAAGTTACCATTCCTGAAAATCCATCGGTTCGAATTAAATTCACGTACCGTGTTTTTAACCAACACAGCGAATTACTGAGTGAGGGTTTTACAGAATTGTTTTTTGTGCATAAATCCACCATGAAGCCCATACGAATTTCTAAAGAATTATTGGAAAAGATGATTTAATGAAACCAAGGTATGGAACCATTCAAAACTAGTTATCGAGGTAAACTACTGCAAGACAAAGAGCCCAGTCCGGTAAACCCAGCAGATGACCCGTTATTGGAAATTGAATCCCCTGCGGACAGCCCATTGGCACAACAACCCAATCATCCTCTATTTAAGTACTTACAAACTATAAAACCAAAAGGTTTTGGCGGTGAAAGTTTATATACAGTAGGCAGGTACTTTTTAAGAGCCATGTTTATGGAGAATTTAAACATGCGTGCATCTAGCCTAAGCTTTAACTTTTTTTTAGCGTTATTTCCTGCCTTGATTTTCTTACTTACCCTCATTGCCTACCTACCCATTACTGGACTTAAGACGCAATTTATTCGTGAATTATCATTGATAATGCCTCAACAAACCTTTCGCGAAATCCGATCTACAATTTTAGAAATTTTGAATAAACAAAATTCAGGGCTCTTATCTTTCGGTTTTATAACCACCCTGTACTTTGCTTCCAATGCATTTCATTTATTAATTAATTCGTTTAACCGTAGACTACCAAATGTAAAGAAGAAAAATTGGATTCAAATTCGAGGGAGAGCTGTCTTTATGACTTTTTGGGTTAGTATATTGATTATTATAGGTTTGTTTCTAATTACGATGGCCTATCAAAGCGTATTGTTTATTCAAAAACACGATTGGCCTTTGAGCGATATTTACACATTTATAATCACCATTTTTGAATATTTAGTATTAATCGCGTTGTTCTTAATTGGGATATCAAGTTTGTATTTTTTTGGTCCAGCCAATCAACAACGATGGAAATTTTTCACTGCGGGAAGCACAACGGCTACCGTATTAAGTGGCATTTCCAGTTGGGTTTTTGCTTTGTATGTAAACAATTTCAACACTTACAATAAAGTATATGGTTCCATTGGAGCTATTATTGCCTTAATGGTATTGATTTATATCAATGTGCTAACCATAATTGTTGGATTTGAACTTAACGTGAGTATTGAAAAAGCGCTAAATACTAGCAAGAAAAAAACTTCCAAATCGGCGGCTACCCAATAAAGATCTTCTCAATAAAATCAGCCCCCATCCTATCGTTGATGGTCTTCATCAATTGATCTCTTCGAAGAAATATTTCATTCTTTAAAGGGGCTTGGTCAAACCAAACATACAAGGTTTTACCTCGCATTTCCAATTTGGTTGTATGTTTCGCGATGAGTTTTCCTGTAATTTCTTCCCATACATTCATCAATTCAATTTCGTGCATCTTAGAGGTAAGTTTGTACTTATCCATCATTTTATTTAGCACATCCCCAATATTCTTCTCTTTATTGTTCATGCCCTGTTTATTGGTTTTTTGAAACCACTGAATTTCTAAATCCGTACGAGAAATAAAACAACAAGCCTATTCCAAACCAAACAAAGAACCAAAACCAATTTTCCTGCCGCATCCCTGTGAGCAAATATCCACAGGCCGTAATGCCCAGTAGGGGTATCAAATTTAATTTATATTGAAATGTGGTTATGGCAAGAATCAAAGTAGATAACCAAAAAATGGCCATAGATTGCGTTTCGAAATTACTTCTATTTCCAAAAGCTCGGAACATCTGCTCCCAGTAACTAGGCAATTTGTAATGTACTATACCAATTATCATTACCAACGCAGACAGATATATCCATTTTCCGTTGATATATGGCAAAACGAATCCTGAATTTGCAGACGGTTCTCTCTTTGGTAACAACAGCACCCCGCCACAAACTAAGACAAACGCAAAAAGAGTACCAATTGATGTGAAATCCAATACAAATTTCTCGTTGGTAAATAAAATAGGAATTCCCACCACCAAGCCGGTAACAATCGTAGCAAAGGACGGAGTTTGGAATTTAGGGTGAATTTTTGAAAATGCGGGAGGCAATAAACCATCTCGGCTCATGGACAACCAGATTCTGGGTTGACCTAATTGAAAAACCAACAACACACTTGCCATGGCCACAACGGCAATACTCGAAACCACATATTCCAGCCATTTAATATTCTTCTCGGCCAATACAAAAGCTAAGGGATCGTCCACTCCCAATGTTTTATAGGGCACCATACCCGTTAATACCAAAGCAATTAGGATGTACAAAATTGTACAAATGAATAACGAATAGAACATCCCTCGGGGTAAATCACGCTTGGGATTTTTCGTTTCCTCCGCTAAAGTACTTACGGCATCAAAACCTATGTAGGTAAAAAACACAGCTGAAACACCAGTCATCACCCCTTTAAATCCTTCGGGCATAAACGGTGTAAAGTTGTCAATATCGATATAAAAAGCGCCTACAACAATCACCAATACAACGACCAATATTTTTAATATCACCATTGCGTTGGATGCATTTCTAGATTCTTTGATACCGCGAAAAACTAGCCAAGTAATCAGAACATTAATTAGCACAGCTGGCATATCGAAAATGATGCGAAATCCACCCAATTGTGGTGCATTCATCCATGCCTCTAACCATTGTTTTTCTTCTTGTGAAGCATTCAAAGCAGTCCATAGATTTGAAAAATCACCACCATGAACGAGGGTATTTCGAATGAGTTCATCTTTATGTTGAATAAATTCCGAAACCGATGCATAATCTGTGGTTAGCCAACGGGGCAAATACAATCCAAAACTATCCATGAGATGGGTAAAATATCCAGACCATGAAAATGCGACGTATATATTTCCGATAGCATATTCCATGAGTAATGCCCAGCCGATTACCCAAGCAAAAAACTCTCCGAAAGATGCGTATGCGTAGGTGTATGCACTTCCGGCAACCGGAATTCTTGAAGCAAACTCCGCGTAGCATAAAGCCGCAAAACCGCAAGCCACTGCACAAATGACAAACAACCAAATAACACCCGGACCTCCTGAAGAGCAAGCCTCGCCAATGGAAGAGAAAATGCCCGCACCTATTATCGCAGCAATACCAAAAAGCGTTAAATCTCTAGTACCCAACACTCTATTTAATGCTCCCTCCTGGGAATGAGCATCAAATAATACTTTTCGTCTAAATAAATTCTTAACCAAACTCATCTTTCAACGCGATATTACATCCAACTATCGTAAAAATACATTTTTGTGGGAAAAAACCTAAATTTGTATCTATGGTAAGAAAATTTGCTACCTACTTGTTGATGGCTGTAATAGTCCTCAGTAGTGGAATTATGCAATTTGGTTACCATCTGTGTTATCAAGACGGCTTGCATATTTTTAACCATGATTGTGAGCAAATCCAACACAAGGATTCCAAAGGAGCTCCAGCAAATGCTAAAGATTGTTGTAAGCGTTCGCATCAAGTTCCAACGCAAAAATCTTTAAATTTAAACGCCGATAAAACTCTGGTTGAAGATTGCTGTACCAATGAATTTTTCTTTTTTGTTAATCCATTGCCCGAGAAGTTAACCACTGTAGTTGTCCCTGTGCCAACGCCTATGACAGTGGATTGTTCTGCTTTCGATAGGCATGAAATTGCCACTCCAATTGCAATACCCTCTAACCAAATACGATTCAATAGAAAAATCCCACTATTGGGTAATAATGCCCACGATTATTGCAGGAATTTACAAGTTTGGTTAATTTAGTATTTTATTTCATTCCCAGCAAGGACATTTTCGTCCAACCTTTACTCTTTGAAATCAAATACATAAATTAAAATCAAACATGAAAAATCTCATCAAAACATCCATAATATTTATTGCGATTTTAATCGCATACACAGTATCAACTTCTTGGACCTACGGTCCTAAACCAAAACCTATTAAGAAATCCGAACTATCCTTTCAGGTAGAAGGAACTTGCAACATGTGCAAGGTTAGAATTGAAGAAGCACTTGACAAAAAAGGTGTTTACAAAGCTCTTTACGATCCAAAGACCAAATTATTAAAAGTTTCTTTTGACCCTAGAAAATTAGAAGAAATTCAAATTCACAACATGGTAGCCATGGTTGGACACGATACTCCTTTGGTTACGGCAAGCGAAGTTGTTTATCAGAGTTTACCCGATTGTTGCAGATACAGGGAGGGCGGAAAATGCGAGCACGACGATTTTTAGTCATTGCTGCTATTCTTATTTCTTGCCTGTTTCAAAGCCAAATCGTTGCTCAACAATCTAAGGATTCTTCACTAGCCGATACCAACAGTATCCGAATTAACGGTGTTGAAATCTCTTCAAAAAGCAATGCACGATTTAACAGCAAAGGAGTGGGTTTAAAAGAAATTTTAACCGAAGAAGAATTTAAAAAAGCAGCCTGTTGTACGTTGTCGGAAAGTTTTGAACTTACCAATACGGTTGAAGTAACCAATTCAGACGGCGTAAGCGGAATGAAGCAAATAGAAATATTGGGTCTACATAGTAAATATGTGGGAATGTCGAGAGAAAACATCCCAACGGCCCAAGGTATTTCTGCCATGAATATGCTTAGTAATATTCCTGGACCCATGGTAGGAGGTGTTCATATTGCCAAAGGCATAAGTTCGGTTACAGGTGGCTGGGATGGAATAACAGGCGGATTAAACTTTGCACTTAAAAGTGATATTCATGATCCTCGTGTATTTTTAAACGCTTATTCAAACAACCAAGGAAGAAATGAATTTAATGCGGTGTTAAAGTCACTTAAAAAGCGAGTATTGAGTCATACGTACCTACATCGGGGAAACCAATCCATCACCACCGACATGGGGCACGATGGATACAGCGATATGCCCCTCTATACACGTTACGTTCTTGGAAACCATACACAAATTCCTAGTAAAAAATGGGAAATGCAAGTGGGCGGATTAATTTGGACCGATTATAGAACAGCGGGTGAGGTAAATCATGGAGAATGGGGTAAAATTCTCAACGGTTCTAATAAATTCAACTTTTCCTTGAATGAAAAACATGGGGACATGTATCTTAAATATGGTAGGTTTCTAAATGCCGATGCTACCCGAAGTATTGGCAATGTGCTCTCTATTTCCCACCATACCCTTGGTTCAACCGTAAATTCCTTAATTAACCGAAAATTAAATTCTGAAGAAACAAGGATTCACTATTCAATGCTCTACCAGACACCGGAAAAGGATGAAATGTATACCAAATCCGGAATTCAGTTCAACGGGGTAAATTGGTCGGAACAATTGAATGATTCTTTCGGGTTTCGTTGGGACCATAGAAAAACATTCCTAGAAATTGGAGGATTCCACGAATGGGTCATGGAAGGTGAACATTGGAATTGGGTAATTGGCGGAAGATTAGACTATCATTCTATTTATGGATTGTTTATAACCCCACGTGTACATGGGAAATATGAAATTAACCCAAACAATAAAATTAACTTCCAAGGAGGATTAGGGAGAAGAACACCGTTCCTATTTACTGAAAATATCCACCAACTCGTGAACAACAGATCTATTGTTTTACCTACCGATATTCGAATTGTCAATGGATTTTTACCTCAAGAAAAAGCTTGGAATAGCGGGGTATCCTATTTGAAGAATTTTATGTTAAATGAATATCCAGCTACGTTTGTGATCGACGCATTTTATACCAAATTCTTATCCCAACTTATCGTGGATCGAGATTTGAACTTGAATCAGTCCATCATTCGATTTAATACAAACGATAAGGCTGGGTCAAATTTAGCTATTCAATTAGACTTAAATGGTTATTTCCATCGTAGATTCAGTTATCGTTTTTCTTACCGATATTTAAATGGAATTGGATATTACGGCGATTCAATGCAATTGCAGCCCTTCCAATCCAAGCACAGAGGGATAGTATTTTTGCAATACCAATCTAGAAATCATTGGTACTTCGATGTTGTTTGTCAAATTAACGGACCCAAACGTTTGCCTTATTTTTCAAATCCAAACTTATCAGCCACCAGCGCATGGGTTGCAGGTTTTAGCGATCCTTATGCTATTTTTAATGTGCAAGTTCGGAAAGATTGGAAAAACTGGGAATTCTATTCTGGAATTGAGAATCTTTTGAATGTTAATCAGGATTTCCCTATTTTAGATGTACAAGGAAAATTTGATGCCGGATATGCTTGGGGACCTACCAACGGTAGAACCGCTTATTTGGGGATTCGATGGAAATTGAAATAACTACCGAGATAAATTCTTAGTGACGATATCAATATTTGGTTCGCGGTTGAAAACGAAAAAATCAATCCAACCGCGAACTATATCGTCCAAATTATTCTCTATCAACAACTTAAATTGATGCTTTTCTTCAATCGTGAGTCCTAACTCCGTTTCAGTTTCAAAAAATTCCAACCCTTTGAACAATCCATTTTTGAAGCTAATCCTACAAGCACTTCTGCGATCCAAAACGGCTGCAAACACAGTTAATGGCGAAGTTGCTAACGGATCAAAGTACAATACCAACCCATAGTAATCAATAATTGACTTTGATTCTTGGGGCAATCGAACTTGGGTTTGTGTGGATTTCATCTTTGTGCATATTTAACGTAATCAAGAACACAAAGAATTAAAGAGATAAACAAAGTTAATTTTATTTTCGACAATTCAAAATTAACTTTTCATTTGTTTAATTATATCGGATAATTGACGGTATAAGTCTCTCCACGCCGGATGATTTTGCAAGGAATTCAAATGTTTATCCATGGTTACTAAATCCCCTCTCACTGCAGGGCCCGTTAGTGAATTTATGGGCAATTCATGTTCCCAATTGCTAGCTGTTTTTCTTAAAATTGGAAGCATTACTTCAAAATCGATCCCCGATTCTTCCAGTAATTGTTGGGATATTGACACGCAAGCTTGAGAGAAATTATTAGCAAAAACTGCCGCAGTATGGATTTTCAATCGCTTTTGGCTATCGCACGTTGTAATATTTCCATTGGATCCTCCCAATTTTGAATGTAATTCGAATAATACATCTCCAATCTTATTGAGCTCATATTCCAAAAAGACAGGAGTATCGGCCCAGTTATTTTTAATTGATTTGTTAAATGTCTGTAATGGATAATATACTCCCGTTGCAGCATACTTAGTGCACATCAATGGCGTTGCTCCACTGCAGTGAATTATGGTTACTTCTGGCACATCTAATTGCAAGGCACAACTTTCAATTGCTGAATCTGGAACTGCCAAAACCACAACATCGCCTTCACGCAATGAATCCAACAAATTGGACCAAGATATACAATTGTTGTGTTTATGTGAGGCCAAAGATATCTGGGATTTGCTGTCGATAACTGTACTACTCGGACAAACTAAATCCCAAGCCAACCCTGAATCAATGAATCCTTGATTTAAGGAAGTGCCTAATCGGCCTAATCCACATAAAATCCATCGATTATGCATTCATTATATTCCGATATTGGGATATTCGATTATTTACGGCAATGGCGAAACCAATTACCATGAGAATGGTACCTGTCCAAACCAAATTGATCCATGGAAATTCAATTACTTGCAATACAATGTAATTTTTCACTGGTGTTTTTTCCGCCGTTGTCACTACCAATTTCACCGCCCCGGGATTGGAAGGATTGGGATCGGCAAATTGCAAATTTACGATCGATATCAACGCACCCAAGGATTCATTTGACGCTTCTTGGGAATTGAAAGACGACATATCCGGTGTAATTCCAAACGTTGGTTGCAACCAAGCCGAATCATTCAAGCGTTTTGCTTTTACAGTTAATCTGATTATTAGGCCATTTTTTTCTATCGCTTTATCGATGGTATCAATGGAGAATTGTATTTTACCCGATGAGGAAGTAAACGATTCATTGACAGAAACTGTATCTGTTTTAAACGATGCGAATGGTTCTTTTCTATCCATTCCACTTTCATAATTTACGTGTGTAAAAATATCCTTATGAATGAAGTGTTTGGTAGATGGTTCCGCCAACATGCCCATTTTGGGATTGTTTTGGGTCTTGGGTCTTACTTCAAAACTATCAACAACACGTCCGCCCTTATCTCGTTTAATGAATAAAACGGTAAAGTATTTGTCGATACTGTCATTTCCCGTGCCTTTTTCTTCTTTGATGTATTTTACATCGTAGTCTTTGATGGACTGAAACTGGTGTTTAAACAAAATTTGGTTCTGTCGATTAAACTTCACTCCTTTTTCATCAATTTTACCATTTTCATCGATTTCTGGGGCAAGATCAATTCCTGAATCGGTGCTGGTAAGTACATTTTTATTCACCGATGAGATGAGCACGCCCAACAATAATACTCCAAACCCAATGTGAGCCAAATTTCCACCCCAACGTTTCCATTCCAATCCTTTCTTTTCCGCTAAATACCAAGAATTAGCAGCTATTAATAGTACCGAAACAATTAAGAACAATTGAAAACCAAATCCTGAAATGTTAAACACAAAAATCAATAAGGTTCCTAACAAAATCCCCAACGTTCCAATTTTTATAAGAGATTTTTTAAGTATAACCGTATCTGTTTCTCTGAATTTAAACCAATGGGCAATAGCCATCAACGCCATGATGGGCATGGCCAACCACAATTGAATTTTATTGTAGGATTCAGCTGGAGGAACAACCGTTTTACTGCCAAAAAGTTTATTAAATACAGGAATGGATGTGGCTGCAAACACTTGGACTAGGGATAAAATCAGGAACATTGATCCCAAGAACATCCAGAATTCTCTGGAATTTAGGGTTTCATCCGGCAAATCTGCTTTGGTTTTGTTGTAAAGCATCCAAACATAGGCAACGATAAAAATCAAAAAGATCACTATGCCTGCATATTTGATTACAGAGGTAAAGGCATCGTGAGCATCGTTGGGCAAGTTATAAGCGGCAACAACCGGAACAACAAACAAACCTAAAAAGAATATGGCCAATTTTTTTCGCCATTTTGTTTGTACAATTACCAGTAAACTAACCGATAAAAATGCCAACAAGAAAATCAGCAACTGTCCGGATAGTCCCAAATCGGTGAACGAATGCACAGAACTATCTCCTAAAATACCACTTCTGGTTAAGAAGGTTGCGTATAAAACAAGCCAAAACGATAATTGAATCAATAAATGAGAAGTGAACAAATGTCGACCTGTGGATCTAGAAATCACCACCATATGTGCTGCTGCGGCCATAATTAACCACGGCATTAGGGAGGCATTCTCCACTGGATCCCAGGCCCAATAACCGCCAAACGACAAACTCTCGTAGGCCCAAAATCCGCCCATGATTATTCCCAATCCCAAAATACCAGCACAAACCAAACTCCAAATCAGCGCAGGAGACAACCAAGCGCGCTCGTTATTTCTCCATAGCGCAGCAATGGAGTAGGCAAAAGGAACCAAGGCCGTTGCAAATCCTAAAAACAATGTAGGTGGATGAATCACCATCCAATAATTTTGTAGGATGGGATTTAATCCATTACCATCTTTAAAAACTTGCAAGTAATTCCCTACTCCAATATCCGAAAGAATAGGGATATTCAATAAATCGGGCCTTTGTTCTCTTAATAGATCAAAAGGGGAAGAACCAATTTTGAATTCGCCGATTTGAAACCCGATTAGCATAGAGGCCAAGGCAATTTGAGCAAAGCCTACCACCACCATAACCGGACTCTCCCATTCTTTTGCAGAGCGCTGTAAAATTATACCTAGCAAGGAGTTCCAAAACAACCAGAGCAAAAAACTCCCTTCCTGACCCTCCCAAAAACATGAAATCATATAATGCACGGGCAATGCGTTGGACGAATGTCTCCAGGCATAATGATATTCGTACCGATGGTAGAAAATAATGGTGAATAAAGCAATGAAAATTCCAACAATAGACAATGCATGCAATTGAAATAATCGTTTGGCCCATAGAAAATATAGAGTATTCCCTCTTCGATTTTCATCGATGAAGTAGAACAATGTACTCAGAAGCGCGGAAATCAGCGCAAGCACCGTAAGTGAGTGCCCCAAATTCCCAATCCATAACCACTCCCCTATAAATTTTTGCGATGTAGTTTCCATGTTTTATTGTTTTGGAATATCGGCATTTTGCTCAGCAGCAGATGTTTCTTCGTATTTGGAAGGACATTTGGTTAATACTTTTTCTGCAAAAAATGCATTTTCAATGGCATGACCCTCCAAAACCAATTTTTCAATTTGTTGAAACTGGGGTGGAATGGTACCATTAAAAATCACCTTACTCTCTGTGCCCAGGGAATCCACAGCATAAAACACTAATTTCTCTGCATTTTTCTGAGGATCGTATTCAATTTCTTTGGCTTTATTTAAATTACAAAAGATGTGGACTGTTTTGCTTGGATTTTCTCTGTATATAGCCTGAGCTTCATTGAAAGAAACATATTGGGTTGTACTTCCATACATGCTAACCACGGAAGCAATTCCTATTGCAGCAATTATAAGCAATGCAATGTGCAATTTTTTCACTTGGTTGAATTCCTTTCCATGCGATTTAATTTATTATTAATTCTAAATAGGAAAATCCAAATTCCTACAAAAATTATAACTAGCACGGCAATTACAGCATTGTATCGGTAGGAGCCTTGAAGCCACTGAGCAGCATGTTGATCCATAGACTGCGATATGGATTGGTCTGAAGGCTGGGCGTTCGCCATGATTGCAATACACCACATCCCGATAAAAACTATATATTTTGCTAATTTATTAGGCATTTTCTTCATATTCTTTTTGCAATTGTAATTCTTCTAAACTTCTAATTCTATAAACAATATCTGCTATCCACCAGAACAATGCCATCCAAGACAAAACTGCTGGCCAGAAAAACATCCTCAACGTTGCGTTTAAATCGTATTGATTGAATCCTACACTGTCACCTGAACCGGGATGCAACGAATTATCAGCCAATTTCGGCATGATTGCGATTAATGCGATAAAAATTGGAAAAATAAAAACCGAATAAATAGCAGAAATTCTGGCTTTTTGGTACGGATCGGTAAGCGTTGATCTCAATACCAAATAGGCAAAATACATGAGCATTCCGATAGCTACACCGTTCAATTTAGGATCGTCTTTGGGCCACCAACTGCCCCAAGTAGCTCTCGCCCAACTTGCTCCAGTAATCATTCCTAAGATACCGCAAACAATTCCCACTTTGATCAACGCATCGAATCGGTATTCGTACGTCAAATTGCCTTTGGTTAAATACAGCACTCCATAGATTGCCGCAACCGCTAACAATAAAATCATGGAAAACCACATCGGCACATGATAAAATAAATTCCGAATACTCTCGTTCAGCGTTACTCTATTTGGAAAATCCAATGAAAATTTAGAATTCCGCTGCTTCGCAGTATATGGAGTATTGTTCGCTTGAACATCCAATGTATCCGAGTCACTCCGTTTTAGGTAAAAGCTTTTCGGTAAATACATGGTTTCGTTGTTGTATTCTACCATTAAATCAAGATCTTGATTCTTCGTTGAGGAAGAACCTAAACTAATGTTTGTGTTGATGCCAATAAAACCATCTTTTCCCGCAGTCTGTGAATTATCTACGGAAACCTTAAAAAAATCGAATTTGCCCTGCTTGTTTTTTATGGATGTTCGTAACCAAACGTTTGTAATTACCGCATTTTCTGGTAGTTTATAGGTAAAAATCTTAGAATTTTGGGTAGAATCTGAATGCAGAATAGATCGATCCACACCAATAATTCCAGGCTCTAGCGGCAAAAACAATCCCCCAATAAGTACGTACAATATCCCCACCAACGCCACCCAAGGTGCGATTTTATTTATTTTATTTATCGCAGGGTTACTCATACTTTTCTTCTTTGTATTTCAGAATTAATCAACGAGAGCTCTCTACCCATCTGACCCGCCATACCGCTATTTTCTTGTGCTCTTCGGGTTAAATAAGGAATCACAGCACTTACAGGACCGTACGGAACGTATTTGCAAACATTAAACTTTGCATGGGCCAAATTGTAACTGATATGATCACTCATACCCAACAATTGAGAATAAAAAACATGCAAATTGTTGGATTCAATTCCTAAATTTCGCTGCATCTCTGACCCCATTATGCTACTTTCTTCGTTGTGTGTCCCTATGCACACGGAGACCCTGCTGTTGTTTTCCAAACATAATTTCACGGCGGCATTGTAATCCCTATCGGTGGCAGTTTTGTTGGGTTGAATTGGATCTGCATACCCTTTTTCAGCCGCTCTAGCACGCTCTTTTTCCATGTATGCACCGCGTACCAGTTTAAATCCTAAAAAGCCCGATGAAGTCTGAATGATGTGGGATAAATAAGCCAGCCTATCGTGGCGATACAATTGAATGGTATTGAATATAATGGCTTGTTCAGAATTGTATTTAGCCATAGCTTCTTCAGCTAATCGATCGATCGCTGGTTGAATCCACGATTCTTCGGCATCGATAAACAATCGAACCTTATGCTGAAATGCATGTTGAGCAATTTCAAAAAAACGCTGCGTTCCCAGCTTCCAATCCGTTGCATTCGGTTCGGTTAATATGTTTTGAATTTCTTCGGTTTGAACGGATGAATTGGATTGCAATATTGCCGAAACTGCCTCCAAGGTATTGAAGGAAATAATACCTGTTACCTTAAAAACACTGAACGGAATGTGTTTATTGCCCGATGCTTTATCGATGGTTTTCTTAATTTCTTTGCAAGTGGCAATAAAAACGTCCTCTTCCTCTTCGCCTTCTACCGAATAATCCAGAATAGTTCCAATATCTGACTTCGACAAGGATTGAATTCTTTGTTCGCATTCCTCAATTGACTCTCCACCGCAAAACTGCTTGAAAATGGTATTTTTAATTACCGATTTACAACCCACAGCAATGGCTAATCGGGCCAACGAATCTCCATGTTTGATGAGCCAAGGATAATTAAAGGATTTGAACAACATTTTTGCTTGCTTCAACTCGCTTGTTGATTTGTGTGCAAATGCAATTTCCGTGTTTTGAAACGATAAATTTGGCATGAATATCCTTCCACAAAATAACAAATAAAAGCTTGCTTTTAGAAGTAAAAGCGTCAAAATTAAGTACAAAAATCCCAGAAAAACCGATTAAGGAATCCTTAACTGTAAATCTTCAATAGTTTTCGCCAATAATGGATGCTTTTTAGAAAGGAATTCCAATTTTTCTCTGTCTGTATACGGTCTTCGTTCGCTGTTTTCTAATTCAGCTAATGATGTTTCCATACCAATGACTTTGGCACTCAAGTTTTTATTTAAAAATTGAATTAAAACCGGTCGAACTTCTTCCAATAAACCTTCTTGTGCTTTTGAACCTAACACAACATGCAACATACCCTCTGAGTTCATCGAATACGTTAATAATTTCAAAGCCGATGATATACGGGTTCCTTGCGTTGAAATAAACTGTTGAATCGCAGAATTTAATTGTTCAGGTGTAGTCTGTTTGCTTATACCTGTATTGGATTCCACCGGAGAATATTCCTGTGAATCATGATTCATTGGTTGAGTTGAATCTACCACAGTTTCAACAATACTAGAAGCAGGATTTTCTAGTGTACTTGGGGAAGACGTTGTCTGGATATTGTCGGATCCCTGCGATGTTACATCAATATCCGTTGGGTTTGCAAATTCGTTATTAGATGTAAAATTAGGGCTAGAAGTAGAAGCAGACTTAGCATCCAGCGAACTTTGTATTTCTTTATCTTTTTCGGCTAATTTTTGTCGTTTAAACGCTTCAAAAGATGACATTTTACCTCCCAATACTTCATTTGCCTTGGACTGAATTTTAGGAAGTTCTTGGGTTTTGGTTTCTTTTTCTTCAATAATTACAGCTTGCAATCTGTCGTTCGCGGTTTTAGCCGCAGGGCCGCCAAGATTATTTGAAGCTAAGGGCTGATTAATTTTTTTTTTTAATTCTTCCCAGGCAGGAGCGATAGAAATAAGTGAATTCAGATTGGCTAATTTCATCAACAATAGCTCCACCATCAGACGTGGATTTCTGCTATTTCTGTATTTTTCATCGGCCTCATTTACCAAATTCAATGAATTTAAGATAAACGAGAAACTACACTGTTTGGATTGCTCCAAATATTTCTGCCGAAAACTGGCCGAAACATCCAACAAATTCTCGGTTTTTGTATCTTTTGAAACAGCTAAATTTCTGAAATGCGACGCCAGACCACCAATAAAGATTGACCCATCGAAACCTTTGCGAATTACTTTATCATACATCAACAAGGAATCGGCAATGTTGTTGGATATCAAATGATTTACTAATTCGAAGAATACATCGGCGTCCAATACGCTTAGAATTTCAACGGCAGTTTCGTATTCAATTTTTCCACCGCCAAAACTCACCAATTGATCGAACATACTCAGTGCATCCCTGAGTCCGCCGTCGGCTTTACGAGCGATAAGATGCAAGGAATCTTCATCGGCCATTACACCTTCCTTCTCGGCAATTCCTTTCAAATGATTCACCATGTCAATCGTTTCAATTCGATTGAAATGAAACACCTGACAACGACTGAGAATGGTAGGTAGAATCTTGTGTTTTTCGGTAGTTGCTAGGATGAAAATTGCATAAGACGGTGGTTCTTCCAATGTTTTCAAAAAGGCATTGAAGGCCGCTGGAGAAAGCATGTGAACCTCGTCAATGATGTATACTTTGTATTTTCCAACCTGAGGCGGTATTCTAACCTGTTCAATTAAATTTCTGATATCGTCTACACCGCTGTTAGACGCAGCATCCATTTCAAAGATGTTGAAAGCAAAATCCTGGTCAGGATCTGAATTTTCTTGTATGTTGATTACTTTGGCTAAAATCCGAGCACAAGTTGTTTTCCCAACGCCTCGAGGACCTGTAAACAAAAAGGCTTGAGCCAATTTGTTGTTATTTATTTCGTGCATCAAAGTTTCCGCCACGTGCCTCTGACCTACCACATCTTCAAAGGTGGTTGGACGATATTTTCGAGCAGAAACTACAAACTGATCCATCGGTTTACAAATTACGATAATGCGCGCTGATTGAACAACTGCAATTTCAAAAATATACTATTATATAAATTGTAACTTTGTACTATGAATATTGGCGATACTTTAACGCATTTTGAATTAGTGTCTACCGATGGCAATTCGGTGAATAGTTATGATTTTGCTGACAAATATGCCTTGTTGGTAATTGTTAGCTGCAATCATTGTCCGTATGCGCAAGCCTATTGGACTCGGTTAAAAACGTTAGCAAATAAATACGAAGAAGATAATTTAGGGGTAGTTGCCATCAGCGCAAACGACACGGTAACCTATCCTCAAGACGGCATGGAGCACATGAAAGCGTTAAAAACGCAGTTAAACATGCCTTTCCCCTACTTGTTGGATGAGCATCAAACGGTAGCAAAATCGCTAGGTGCAACCCGAACCCCAGAAGTATTTTTATTCAACAGCAAACGGGAATTGGTTTACCAAGGGGCCATCGACGATAATTGGGAGAATCCAAACGCTGTGATGCAAGTGTACTTGGAAGATGCCATCGAATACACATTGGATGGGTTGGAGATCGACTATCCAGAGGTACCCGCTGTGGGTTGCTCAATTAAGTGGAAATCTTAATGCTAAAAAAAACAGTCTATATCACCGGAAGTAGCAGTGGAATTGGAAAATCACTGGCCATTGAATCTGCAAAAAGAGGATTTGATTTAGCCCTAATGGCTAGAAATCTTGAGGCCTTGAGTGAAACCGCCCGCGAGTGCGAGGAACTAGGAGCAAAGGTATTTGTATGCAGAGGCGATGTGAGTTTAAAATCGGACTGCAAACGTTTTATCGAAGGTGGTATTGATGCTCTGGGCAGATTGGATATTCTGATTAATAACGCGGGAATTAGTATGCGAGGATTATTCAAAGACACGGATTCCGATGTTTTGGAAAAACTGATGAATACCAATTTTTGGGGAACTGTTTATTGTACCGAGTTTGCGATGAATCAGTTGTTAAAAAACCAAGGCAGCGTAGTAGGTGTTTCTTCCATTGCGGGCTTCAAAGGCTTACCGGCGAGAACAGGTTACAGTGCAAGTAAATTTGCGATGCAGGGATTTTTAGAGAGTTTGCGTTGTGAAAATTTGCATACCGGGGTTCATGTGCTAATTGCTTGTCCGGGTTATACGGCGAGCAATATTCGAAAATCAGCCTTGGATGCGAACGGAAAAACTCAAGACGCATCTCCCTTGAACGAAAAGAATCTCATGTCTCCGGATTTAGTTGCTATTCATATCCTGGACGCCATTGCTAAAAAACGATTGTATCTCATTTTAACGCTTCAAGGAAAACTTGCGGTTTGGATAAATAAATTATTTCCTCGTTTGGCAGATAGATTAACATACAACGTAATTGCTAAAGAACCGAATTCTCCCTTTAAATAATCGTTCATGGAATTAAGTCAAATAACTACCGTTGCCTTTACATTGTTCGCCGTCATCGATATGCTTGGATCGGTACCTGTAATTATTTCTTTGAAGAAAAAAATCCCTGATATTCATGCCAGCAAAGTCACGGTTGCTGCTGGGGTTTTGATGATTGGATTTCTGTTTGCCGGGGAATTTTTACTAAACTTTTTGGGCGTAGACAAGGCCTCGTTTGCGGTTGCCGGAAGCATCGTGATGTTTATTTTGGGGTTAGAAATGGTTTTGGGTATCGATATTTTTAAGACAGACCCTCAAATCCCAAGCGGATCGGTTGTTCCCATTGCCTTCCCATTGGTTGCAGGAACGGGAACTCTAACCACAATACTTTCGTTGAAAGCCATTTACAACGAAACAACAATTTTGCTCGGCATTTTGCCAAACCTGTTGTTCATTTTTATCGTTGTTAAAGCTACTGGTTGGATTGAGTCCAAAATTGGTCAGGCTGGATTATTGGCAATGCGAAAATCCTTTGGTGTAGTTTTATTGGCCATTGCCGTTAAAATATTTAAGAGCAATTTGTAATCAACGTTGATAAATTCGCAGCAGCTGTTCGGCCACTTTGTTGGGATGCGTTTTTTCTAAAATTTCTGAATGGACCGATGTCCAATGTTCAACTCCATGGGATTGCTGAAGTTGTTCGTTCATGGTAAGCAAGGCGCGTGCTATAGATGTTACGTCTTTGGGTTGAAACACTAACTCGTAATGCCCTTCGCCCATCAACTCTCGAAAAACGGGAATATCGGAAACCATAAAAGGCAGTTTTAATGCCGCGGCTTCGGCTAAGGGGATTCCAAACCCTTCATTCAGCGACGGATATATAAATCCTCGAGCGTTGGATAGCAAATATATCAAAGCAGCTGTAGACACTTCCCCCAACGGATACACTCGGTGTTGCAATTGTTTTTCTTTGATGAAAGCGCTGACCTTACTCCAAGACCTACCCATGAATCCGGGCAGGATTAGATTGAATTCCACCTGATCTTTGATTTCCTCAAATGCCTGCAACAAGCGCAAATGATTTTTACGGTAATTAAAGGTTGAATGATAGATGAGGTATGGAGATTCAGAAGAAATTCGAGTGATTAATTCCGGTAAATCCTGTTTGTTTTCTTTCAGTTCAACCCAAAAAGACTGGTCCACAAATTCTTTTTGAATGGATTGATATACCACATCAATTTTTGACAAGGGTACGGAATAGTATTGATGAATATCTCGAGCCGTAGCTTTGGATGTTGCAATTATCTTACTTGCTTTTTTTAATGCGAAGCTTGTTTTTTGATGGTAAATTACTCGATCAATCCAGGAATACTGTTTAGGGAATTGCTTAAAAAGCACATCGTGGATAGTTACCACCGGGAGAATTCGCTTTGGAAGATCGATGGGTAATTCGTTGGATAGTCCATGAAACACATCCACTTCTTGGTCACCAGCGGATCTCCCCATTCCCCAGGTTCTCCAAAGGGGATAAATATATTTTGGGGTAATCACTGACATTGAATTGCCTAACAGGGCATTGCCTATGCCTGTATGTTTGTTGTTGAACTTTAAACTTGGCAATTTGGAGGTAAACAGGGAAATATCAAGATTCGAATCCCCTTGTTCTCTGCTAAAATCGAGAATGTTCTCAACCAAAGTTCTGCTGTAATTCCCTAGCCCTGATTCATTAAAAAACAAACGTTTCGCGTCGTACCCAATATGAAGTTTTCCCCCTGCCAATGAATTTCAATATTAACTTAAAAACATTA
>JACCDP010853776.1_pt1 | contig 21906 bp, 21 predicted proteins | sample 7445841 | NCBI WGS metagenome assembly JACCDP01 (sample SAMN15323441, study PRJNA562643) | freshwater metagenome | isolation source: river surface water | place: USA:Blue River Watershed | collected 2017-08-17
AAATTTGATAAAGCTGCACATAATTTTGGGAAGATCGCTAAGGGGGTTCATAAGTCTGTCATCTTTACTTACACCAATACCGATGCGAGACCTGCAGTGATCGAATTTGCCAATGCTGAATGTGGATGTACCCAACCAGAATACGACCAGAAGCCTATTTTAAAAGGACAAAAAGGAAGCATTAAAGTTACCTATACTGCACCTGCTGTTGGCGCATTCAGAAAGAAAGTAAATGTAAAATTTGCTGGACAAAAATTACCAGCGGAATTAACTATCGAAGGAGAAGTAATTCAGAAATAATTATGAGAAATAAATAGCAATCGTCAGTAGACAGATTTTCAGATCTATTGAATGGATTATAAAAAAAATGCCCTCCGAAACCGGAGGGCATTTTATCTTAAAGGCGTTGATCAATTAGTCAACATCCCAGAAAATTTTAGTAGCTAACACATCAATTGTTCCTTGTGCTTTTACATTCTCACCATTAGAACCTAATTCAGTTCCAGGGTAGAATAAACGTGTAGGACGAGTTGATGCAGAACCAACAAAGTTGATAGATTGAGGCGTTACTGGGAAACCAGATTTACGATACTCAGACCATGCTTCTAAACCATTGAAGTTTGCAAGCGCTAACCATTTTTGGTAAGCAATCGCATTCAATTTATTAGTAGATGCAGTAAAATCAACTAAATCAACACCACTCGTTAACAAACGAGCTGCGTCAGATGAAGCTGCTCCTAATGCTCTGTATGACTCAGTCACACCAGCATCGAAATAAGATTGTGCTGTTCCAGTTAATGTAACACTTGCACCATAGCGTTGTTTAGCTTCAGCTAAGTTCAATTGAACTTCTGCTGCAGTCATCAATACCATTGGTTTGTTGTATACACCTCTAACCAATACAGATGGGCCAGGAGCAGATGTAACTGCTGGTAAATAACCAGAGCTAGATCCTAATGGCACACCAACATAGTTGTCAGCAATTTCAGGCTTAGCGCTCACGCCAGGAGTAGAAGTACTCTCATTACCAATTGCATATGCAATACGCTTCATACGAGTTGTATCACCTGTAGACTTTAAAGTATTGATCAAGAAAGCAGTGTTTCTTGGCCAGTTATTAAAGGCTCTTCTAGCATTGGTCTCGCTATAACCATATGTGTCATAGAAAGGATTGATCTGACCTGCTGATGGATTGTAACCAGGGTTTACACCAACTTCTGCTCCAGTGATGAAGCCAGAACCTTCTGCTACAATTTTATTGATTTCAGCAGTGATGTATGCATCTCTACCAGCTACTTTAGATTGACGCATTAAAATACGCAATTTTAAAGAGTTGGCAAATTTGATCCAGCTTGTAGTGTTTCCTTTGAACACAAAGTCAGCACCTGCAGCAGAACTAGAGAATGCGTTTGCTTTCAAATCTTTGATACCATCGTCTAATAAAGTAATTAAACCTTCGTAGACTGCTTTTTGGTCATCAAATTTTGGAGCTAAAGCGCCTACTCCTTTTAATGCATCAGAGAAAGGAATGTTGCCGTATAAGTCAACCAATTTTTGGAAATTAAATGCTTTCATCACTTTAGCTGGACCTTTTAAAAAGTCTTGGTTATTTGCTGAAGCATTATTAATTACATATTGATAATCATTAAGGTTATCATAAGTATTATCCCAATAGTTGAAATCACCGTTGGTGAAATTGTAAGCAAACAAAGTTGTACTAATGATATAACCATTAGACTGAGACCATTGACCAGCCCAAACCATTCCTGTTTCATTAGGAGAAACCATGATGGCTGCGCTAGTGTTTAATGCGTTCGAAAAAACGTACGCAGGCGTTGCAGTTGGTAAAGAGTTAGGGTTGGTATTGACATCTAAATAGTCTTTTTTACAACCTGTTCCTACAATGACCAAAAACGCGGCGATATATATTTTGTAAAGTTTCATATATGTTGTTTTAGTTATTGGTGATTAAAAAACAAAGTTTACGTTGAAACCATATTGACGTACAGGAGGTGTTTGCAACGTATTGCTAATACCTAATCCGTTACCACTTGTGTAACTAAATTCTGGGTCAGTAAATTGGTTTTTCTTGTCAACAATTGTAAATAAGTTTCTTCCGTAAAGTGCCACATTAGCACCACTGAAGATCTTAGATTTCTTTACCAAACTAGCTGGTAAATTGTAAGACAAGTTCAAGTCTCTTAATTTGATGAACCATCCTGGTGTTACGAAGTTCTCTGCAATTTGACGGTAGTTGTTTACCCAAAGTGCGTACTCTGGTTCACGAACATACACGCTAGTGTTTTTAACATCCGCACCTGTTGCAGGATCGATATAATAAGAATTAGGATAGATATGCTCTGTTCTGTTTGAAGTCCAAGCACCAGATCCAGTAAATGTCATTTGACGACCTAAGTCAGAGTAAATAACATTACCACCACGGTATTCAAAGTTGAACGATAAACGGAAGTCACTATATGAGAAAGAAGATCCTAAACCTACCATATGGCGAGGTAAAGTACTTCCACGCTCAGTTAAAGCAGTATTCTGAACTGGGTAACCAGTTGTAGGACTTACTCTTCTTGCGCCAGAACCATCTTTTGCATAATAATAACCAGTTGTTTTCAATACAGGGAAACGTTGTCCTAAGATTACGTTTGTTGTAGCATAGCTATAACCACCATAAGCAAATTGAGTAATACCTGGATATAGACTTTCAACTTTATTATCGTTGTAAGAATACTTGATATTTACATCCCACTTGATTTTAGTTTCACGTAACAATTGAACTTTTAAATCTGCTTCATAACCAAAGTTTTTAACTTCACCAACGTTGATTAACAAGTTAGAGAAACCAGTTGAGTTAGGTATTTTTACAGTTAACACCTGACCCACTGAACTTTGATCATACAAAGAAACATCTAAATTCACTCTGTTCTTAAACATAGATAACTCAGCACCAAATTCCAATGCAGTTACAAACTCAGGCTTTAAATCAGCATCTGGTAAAGTATTACCAACTGATAAACCTACGTTGTTTCCATAAGGGAAATTCGCACCATTGTTATAAGCTAAGTCTAAACCATACAAAGGAATATTATCGTTACCATTCTTATTGTAAGAAGTACGCAATTTAGCATAGTTCAATACATTGCTCTTTAATGAAGGGAAGGCATCTGTCACAATAAATGACAACGCAGCTCCATAATACAAGTATGAATATTGATTGGCAGCTCTTGTTTGTTTGAAGAAACGAGAAGTGGCATCATAACGAGCAGTTAAGTTTAAGTTTAAATAGTCCATATTCTTTAAGTTGGTATTCAAATCCGCATAGTAACCAAACTTGCGCTCAGTTGTATTGGATTCACCACCACCTAAAATACCTTGTCTATTTGAAACGTTGTATACATCTGGTACTACAATTGAACTAGAAGACACGTTGATATTTTTTGTATAACGTTGGTAGATACTATAACCTAAAGTCAATTTGTTTTCTACATTCGCAATATCTTTTTGGATACGTGCTTGAAATTCATTGTTGACTACATTCTCTGTAGAAGAATAATCAGCAACAGAACCTAATACGTCAGAGATCGCACGATAAATACCTGGGTAGTCGTCATCATGACCCCACTCAGCAGGAATGTATGCTTCGTTTTTTGCCCAATCAGAATAAGTGAACTTCTCTACAGTATTTTTTCCAGTACGAGAGTTATTCATAATACCTAATCTGTTGTACAATTGCATCCAAGGACGTACCTTATATGTTACATCAAAGCTACCAGAGAAGTTAGCGTCTTTGTATCTTAAACGGTTGATATCCTTATTGAAGTAAGGGTTATTATAATAGTCATTATAGTAACCATTTGGATTCGCAAACTTATTTGTTCTCCAATCTCTCATCGTGGTTAAATCAACCCATGATGCAGTATTGATGATATCATTTTGGAAATCTGATCCAGTTCTGTCATAAGCGATCTGTGTGTATGCAGCATTAAAAGTAGTAGATAAATTACCATACTCTTTTGTAGACTTCACACGAACACCAGTTCTATCACTAATGTCACCAGGAACGATACCATTGATTTTTTGGTTTTCAACAGACAAGTAGTAACTACTTGTTTCATCTCCACCTTGGAAACTAGCTTGGTTATTTGTAGAAACACCAATGTCAAAACTTCTCTTACGAACATTTGCAACATCAGAGTAAGGCACTACTAAACTACTTCCATCTTCTAATACACGACCAGCAATACGCTTACTGCCATCATACTTATCACCATATTGTTGGTTCTCGTAAGGACGCCAGTTTAACTTAGAACGATTTACAGCACTTGGATCATAACCTGCACCACCAAAATTAATTGGGTAGTACTGAGATCCAGAACCATATTCATTTTGGAAATCAGGCAAGAAGCTGATTTCTTCAAAGTTAGTAGAGTTAGAATACTGCACTTTTAATTTACCTTTTGATCCTTGCTTAGTGGTGATGACTAAAGCACCATTCACACCTGCAGAACCATACAATGTAGCCGCTTGTCCACCTTTTAAGATAGAAACGTTATCTACATCATTCGGGTTGATGGTTGCTAAAGCTGTTGAGGTAGTTTGCATACCATCAATTACAACTAAAGCTTCGTTATTACCAGTTAATGAACGGTAACCACGTAATACCACTTTCACAGCAGGATCAACGCTATTGTTTACAGTATAAACGGCTAAACCAGAAACCTTACCCGCAAGGGCTTGAGTTAACTGAGGAGAGCGTCCTACGTTAATTTCATCGTTAGATACTTTTGAGTAAGCGTAACCAATTTCTTTGGATTTCTTACGAATACCTTGAGCGGTAACTACTACATTTTCAAGATCTTCAACCTGGCGTTTCAAAACGATGTCCATAGTTGTAGCACTTGCGGTCACTTCTGAAGAAGCGAATCCAGTTGCACTAACTACTAAACTTGCGTTTGGAGCTGCACTAATCTTGAAGTTACCTTTTTCATCAGCTACTACAGCTGAAGCTTGACCCTTTACTTTAACTGATGCGTAAGCTACTGCAGCACCTTTGTCATCCTTCACCGTACCGGTTACTGGACGAACTTGGGCATTAGCAACAGCCAATACAAATACAGCTAAGAAGAGCGAGAATAGAATTTTCTTCATATGCTTTTTGTTTTACTTAAGCCTTCAAGTTATGAAAAAAACCTAAACATAGTTAACAATTACTTAACAATAAAGATAGTTTCCGTCTATATTTGTTATATAATTAGGTATTAAAATGCCATTTAGTCATATATACATTATAATTATTTTATATTTATTTAAAAATAATTTATAAGTTTCCTTAATAATGAGCATAAAAAATGTGAATATATGTGAAATGCTCCTAGTTGCTAAAATCAAGTTTATTAATAAATTTCCTTAATAATGGACATAAAAAAAGAGCATATATGTGATATGCTCTTTTTTTTCTTTTTAAATGGTTTGATGAATTGATTTATAGATCAACTGCCTCTAGAACCACCTGTTTTAATTGGTTTTTTACTTGCACCAGATGACTTGGTGTTTGCTTTAGCAATAAACTTTGAACTACCCCCTGCTTGCACATTTGTTTTAGCATTTGAGGCTGTTTTTTTGTCTGCTACTTTTTTATTGATTGCGAATCCCATATAGTTTGTATTTGATTCAAAAATAAGATTAAAATTTTACTTGCGCACTAAATCATAGGAGGCCTTTATTAATTCTTGCACCAATGATGGGCTTAGTCTTGCATTTAAAACTAAAGTATTCCAATGCTTTTTGTTCATGTGAAAACCTGGTAAGATATTATCGGGGTAGGCTTCTCTTAATTCTATGGATTGATCTGGGTCTGTCTTGACATTGATTCTAGGTGGGATGTCATCTAATGATATGAGCAGAAACATTTTCCCCTTTATCTTATACACTATATTTTCTGGACCAAATGGCTGACACTCTTCGACATCGTCAAAGCTTAAGCATAAATCTCTTACCCACTCGACATGCATGTTTCTATCGTTTTAAACATTCTGAATTAAATTCTTAACAGTCCTGCTTTATGCAATGTATTGATTGGTTTATTGTCCCAAAACAAATCAAAATCCTCCAATCCTGCAGCCAAATAATCTGCTTTGATATCCGACAAAGCCATTCCTGAATTGGTCTGCACATTTATCTTTTCTAATAACTGAATCAACCAAGTTCCCTTTTGAGGTTCTACATGAATTGAAATCGTATTTTGATTGGTTTCAAAACATAAGTTCATCTCGGCCCACTTACTGCCCTTCTTGGAACGTTGTACAATGGATGTTGTAGGCATTAAACCAATCCAAATTGCTTTATAATTAGCAGCGCTAATTTCTACAGCATCCAACTGTGTTTGGATGTAATCTGGTGCAATACTTGTTTTCGGAATTTTAAATTCAAACCATTTTTGTACTGGGAAATCATAACAAGCACCATGCATATAGTTTAGGATGGCTTTTTTTAAACCATACCCAAAAATTTCGTGATTGGCTCCAGTAGCATCAATATGGGCAATGTCATTATTTGCAAAACTGCCTACTGTATCGGATACTTTTTTTACTTTATATTTTTCTGGGGTTAATCCTACAGGACTATGTGCCGTCATGGTAAACAAATGCCAGAAAGCAGATTTTAAAACCCCTGTTTCAAATAATTGACGCACCATTTCTAAGGAGTCCACCGTTTCTTGTACAGTTTGAGTAGGGAAACCATACATCAAATAAGCATGTACCATGATACCCGCGTCATTAAAATGTTTGCTTACGCGCGCAACCTGTGCCACTGTAATTCCTTTTTGTATCAAATCAAGCAATCTATCCGATGCCACTTCTAATCCTCCACTCACTGCAATACATCCAGATGCTTTTAATAAAAGACAAAGATCCTTTGTAAAACTTTTTTCAAAACGCACATTGGCCCACCAACTTACCACTAGTTTGCGTTTTATAATTTCAATTGCCAAAGCTTTCATCAATGCAGGTGGTGCAGCTTCGTCTACAAAATGAAATCCATTTTGACCTGTTTGCGCAATCATCAATTCCATCCTATCCGCCAATAAACTTGCCGTAGCTGGTTCATAGGTTTTGATATAGTCCAATGAGATATCACAAAAAGTACATTTACCCCAATAGCATCCGTGTGCCATGGTTAATTTATTCCATCTTCCATCGCTCCATAAACTGTGCATAGGATTCACCAATTCAATCACAGAAATATATTGATCCAATAACAAACCTTCATAGTCTGGTGTGCCTAATTGATGTTGCTTATAGTCTGGATAAATTGATTCATTGATATAAGTAACCACCCCATTCAATAATGTGAAACATCGCTTTAAGTCGTGCACTTCTTTTTTACCATCAATATGGTCAATTAATATTTCGATAGGTGCTTCTCCGTCATCCAGTGTAATAAAATCATAAAATTCAAAAACCCTTGGATCAGACAAAGAACGAAGCTCTGTATTTGCAAAACCACCACCCATGGCTACTTTAATAGTTGGATGATGCTGCTTCAACCACTGACCACATCTTAAAGAGGTATATAAATTACCCGGAAAAGGCACAGATATACAAACTAGTTTAGGTTGAATATTTTGAATATGTTTTTCAAAAATGTCTAATAAAATAGTATCTAAAAATGTTGGTGGCGTGTTGAGTGCAGTATACAATTCATCAAATGAATTTGCAGAGCGACCAAGACTTTCGGCATAACGACTGAATCCAAAATAAGGATCGATTGTCTCCTTGATCAAATTACCCAAATCCTCTAAATACATGGTTGCGATATGCTTCGCCTTATCTTGCTTACCCATTGCTCCAAATGCCCAATCTAAATCGTCCATTTGATCAAACGCATCCCCTTCTGGCAAAAAAGTTCGAGAACAAATTAAATGTGCAATGGTATCTAGCTTACCCTGTAAGAATAAAATAACCTGATCGATCGTATTGATATAGTTATTTTCTAGCGCAAGTATTCTTTGACAGTTTGGATTGAGCTCCCATTCTTTAGATCGAATGGCTTGAAATAATTTGGTTAAGCCTGCTTTGTTAAAAAGCGCTAATGTGACTTCGATCCCAAGATCTGCTTGTACACTTGGAATACCTTTAGTGTTTAAAAACCCTTTGATATAAGCCGTTGCTGGATAGGGCGTATTTAATTGAGTAAATGGTGGCGTGATTAAAAATACAGGTGATGACATAAACTTATTTTACCGTCTTCATTTGTATTATATCTACAATAAACGCAAATGCCATCGAGAAATAAATATACCCTTTTGGTATGGACAGATGAAAGCCTTCTGCAATCAATGATAATCCAATCATCATCAAAAAGCTTAATGCCAATATTTTAAAGGAAGGATGCTTTTTAATAAAAAAACTAATGGGCTGTGATGCAAAAATCATAATCACTACAGCTACAATAACGGATGTATACATGACCCAAAGCTCCTGTGCCATTCCTATGGCAGTGATGATAGAATCAATTGAAAAAACTAAGTCTAATAAAATGATCTCTAATAAAAGTTGTTTAAAGCTGCTGGTTTTTGGAACTACTGGCTGATCACTATTATTTGCTAATTCTGTTTTATGGTAAATTTCGACAGTACTTTTATAAATTAAGAAAAGACCGCCTGCAATTAAGATCAACCCTTTGCCAGAAAAATGAATATCAAATAAGATAAATAATTCTTGATCTAACTTTAAAATCCAAGAAATTAAGGTTAATAAAATAAGGCGCATGACCATGGCTAAACCCAATCCCCAATACCTTAATTTATTTCTTTGACTATCCGGTAATTTATCAGATAGGATAGAAATGAAAATGACATTGTCTATTCCTAAAATAACTTCTAAAGAAATTAAGGAAATTAATGGAATGATTGCGTCTAGCATAGATTTAAATTAGTCATACAAATATATGTTGGTTAAACAGGATATAAAAATTATACCCTATAAAATGATTCATCAACTCCAAAGAAGGCACAAGATTCGTCTATTCTAGCGCTTAAACTTGTGTTTGTCGATTTTACTATTTTGCTTAAATTTATATCAACGAATAGATTAACAATAAATTGAAATAAAATGAACTTTTTAAATTTATTTTCTTGGTTCACCATCTTTATTGGACTTTTAACTACACCTAAGTTAAATACTAGTCAACATGCGGATCCAACACCAAAGTTTAAATTAATTCCTGCACCAAAAATTACATTCAATTCTTTTGTGGATTGTAATATGGCAGAAGTTTGGATTGGCGATACGTTTAGAATCTTCCCTGGCAAATATGGAGAAGACCCACTATGGGGTTACGCAAAAGATTTAAAGTATTCGGATGGTGAGAATGCAGAAGTTGTTTTTAAAAATCCTGCTAGTAAGTTCTTTAATCCTGTCATGCCTAAAAATGTACCGATTGGTCAAAAAGGATTACATGGGGCTGTATGGTTTGAAACTGTATATCAAGATTCAAAAGATGTGAGTGGTAAAACATTGTATGGCATTTATCATAACGAAAATTATCCTAGCACTTTGCCATACGATTATATTAACAAAGAAGGATACAAAAATATACTTTGGCCGCAAGGTTTAACTGGCCCAGAAAGTCCTGCAGCTGTTTGCAGAATTGGTGTAATGAAATCGGTAGATGGAGGAAAAAGCTGGGATAACAGAGGGATTTTTATTGAAGATTATGATCCAAGGATGATTCGAAAACCATATAATACTTCAAATACTTTCGCAGGTGGTGTTGGCGATCCTTCTGCAGTTGCAAGTGGAGATTATTTGTATTTATTTTATGGAGAGTACGGTTATCCTGGTGTATATGATGAAAAAACTTATAAGGCACAAAAAGAGTGGAGTGGTCAGTGCATTAGTATAGCTCGCATAGCATTAAAAGATCTTGATAACCCAGTTGGAAAAGCAAAAAGGTGGGATGGCAAATCTTTCTCTATTGCTTATGATAGTTATGGGGTGCCAGTTCGATCTTTACAAATTCCAATCAATGAAGGAGGTGGTGGCGCTTCATCACCCACAGGTGGATTTCATTGGGGACCTTCGGTTAGTTGGAATACCTATTTGAATTGTTGGGTGATGATGATGGGTAAGGTAGAAGGAAGATCATGGCAAGGGGATAAAATCTATATCTCATTTAATAAGCATAAAGACTTAGGTGCTGGAAACAATAGCCAGGATTGGTCAAAGCCAGAATTGGTTTTTCAGAAACCAGGTTATATTTTATGGTACCCTTCCTTACAACCATTAAATGATCCGAATGATATTAAGGAAAGGTACACATCGGTTAAACTTGGAAAGCGTGCACGATTTTTTGTTAAAAGAATAAAACCAGGTGACGACGAATACGCATCAGAGCATTTTATTGAATTTGAAAAGTAATTAAACTACTTAGTATCATCATAGCCGAACTTTTGATTCAAAGCAAATACTGCTTCTGCAGAAAAGTCATTCTTATGAATCAATTCAAGTTGTCCATTGATCAAACCTTTTTTAGTAGGTAATAATTTTGAATTATTCTCAAAAATAGTATTGGCCTCTGCTTGATCTGATTTACCAATTTGATTAATAGCAGTTATAACATCTTCCATCTGATGAATGACAGATAAAATTTGATTTGGAATCCAAGATGTAATTGGCGTGCCTCCTGTTGCCATCGCATACTTCGTATTGGCCATGATGTATTTTTGAACAAACTGCCAATGTCCATTTCTGAAATGGTAAATTTCTTCTAAAATGCCTAATAAATAACAAAGTCCAGTGACATCTTTGTTCTCTACTAATTTACCCATCAAACCTTTTGGATGTAATGTCTTCATTGAATTTTCAAGGTCTTTGAAAAAGTCTTGTACACAGGTTGGACGGTATAATCTAAGGTCTAATAAATATTTTGTGAGTTCATTTTCTGGATAATAAAAAATGACCCCAGAAAAAATATCTTGCATAGGAATAATATCGTCCTGCGCACCAGTTTGTCCTCTAAATGCTTTTGGCTCATCCCATACATTTTCATACACCACACCATCGCCAAACAATTCGGTATTGCCTTTAACACCCATTATAAAAATTCTAAAGTCATTGTATCGTTGCCATCTTGAAGCCTTCCACATCTCTTTTCTGCGCTCGTTCATTTGCTTCATCGTAGACCAATTCTTTTCAAGCAAATCGCCCACTGATTTTGCTCCACCATCCAAAGCCTGAATGGTCTGCATCACAGTGCCAACTAAATTAGCCGAAAAACGATTGATGTCTACATGTAACATAATAAAACCAACCTCATCGGGTTGTCCAGAAAAACGGTTACACATGGTAATATTTTCCCAATTTAAATCACCAGCTTCGTCCAGCTTTTGATAATTACCAAGTGAATAAGCATAATGATAATCCAACCAAGCAAACACATTTAATTTATCCGCTACTTTGCAAAATGGCTGTGCAATATTTGCAGGTAAAAAATTTCTAGCTTTTCCGTATTTGCCATCTTTTCTAAATTGTTGGAATGAAGGCTCTAATAAATAGGCTGATGCTAAAAAACTATAAGATCTAAATAAGGCTTGTAAAACAAAAATGTCTTCCTCTTTTTCTACAGTATCTAAATGATTTTTGATAGCTAATGTTGGTGCAACAATCCCATCCTCGGTATTTAAATAGCCAAACTCGTTTTCATTTAACACAACTGGCATATTGTCCAAAACTGCTTGTAAATCCGCGTAAACACTTGGTAATTTTACCATCGGCGCTTTTACTGGAAGAAATCCATGCGCTGCACTCACATTAAAAAAGCCATCACTGTAATTAGATAAAATAGACATAAATGATTGTTTAAAAATTATTACTGTTTGAGCTCAAATTAAGTATTTTATTGGAAAAAAAATGTACTAAAATACATCTAAATCCGCCCCATTTACAACGGGTCCAGCATATTTCGACTTCAACTCATCCAATAAACTTTGTAAGCTGGTACCAAAAGTTAATTGATGATTCAGAATGAGTAATTTTGGCTTTACTTTATTGGCAATATCGGCCAATTGATAGGTTGAAGTATGAAATGTAGAATGATAATCCTGCCATCTTTGTGTACGTTTTTTTAAGCCTGCATCGGAATAGACTTCATGCACTAAAATGTCACAATCTTTAGCATATTTAATTAAATTTTCGCTGTAAGTGCAGTCTCCAGAGATCACAATTTTTTTATCCTTTGTTTGAAACACAAATCCAAATGCATTATCCCATTGACCATGTTGTACATTAAATGCTGTCACTGTTAAATTGCTATCCTTATAAATCTGTCCTTCCTTGATTTCATTTGTATTCACTTGATAAGCAATCGCATCCCCTTTTTCTAATCCATTAATTCTTATAGCTATATCTTCCTTATAAGCACTCATTAAATCATCTGTCATCTTTTTTGATCCAACTGGACCATAAATACGAATAGGTGCATTGCGGTCTAAAACAGCAGGTGTTAAAATAATATCGGCCAAGCCTATTGTATGATCGGAATGTAAATGGGTGATAAATAAAGTTTTTAATTGTGCTGCCTCCAATGAAGGGAATCCAAGCTTGCTTGCTTCCGCAGCCCTTCTCACAACCCCTGGCCCACAGTCTACTATATAGGACGTATTATTCACAACAATTGCTAAGGAAGGCCCAGATTTAGTAGGATCAGCGAAGGGCGTGCCTGTTCCTAAAAGGATTAATTTGGTGTCTGTATTTTGAGCTTTTAAAAGGCCACAAGTGCTTATTAATAGCGCTATGATGAATATGTATTTTTTCATTGCTGTTATCTTGAATGAACTTAAAAATAAGCTTATAAATATAGCTAGAATTTGCGAGTTGGTATAAATGAATTAAATTTAGAAACAACATTATAGTTATGAAAAAAAATATCGCCTTGATTTGCATCTTTATTGCAAATACCTTAATTGGCCAAAACAGTTTAGATGTTAGTTATTTATCTTCTGGAGGCAAGTTAAAGCCACTTCAAGCCATTATGGACATAAGGCATTACGATATTAACTTGGATGTGGATATTGCGCAAAGAACCATTCAAGGAAACACTATAGTAAGCTTAAATTTATCTAAGGAAACAGATACTATTTTATTGGACTTAGTACACCTATTAAAAGTGTCAAAAGTATTGGTCAATAAAAAGGCAGTACGTTTTGAACAAATGGATGATAAAATATTTATTACTTCAGCTACAGGCTTTAAGGTTGGCAATCAATTAGTGGATATACATTACGGTGGCGCACCCCCAGTTGCAGTGAGGCCGCCTTGGTTAGGAGGATTTACATGGGCAAAAGACAGCCTTGGCAACGATTGGGTGTCTATTAATATTCAAAAAGAAGGGGGCAGAATGTATTTCCCTTGCAAGGATCATCCAAGTGATGAACCAAATGAAGGCGTTGATATGCGCATAACAGTACCAAAAGGATTAGTCGTAGCTGGTCCTGGATTATTACAAAAAACATCTATAAAAAATAATAAAGCCACTTATTTCTGGAAAACCAATTATACCATTAGCAACTATTGTGTGGTATTTAATATTGGTAAATATAAAGTAGCAAAAGACTCGTATACTACCATTAATGGCAATTTAGTTCCAATTGAATTCTATGTATTGGAAGAAGACACCATGCATGCAAAAAAATTAATTGAAACTAAAATTAGAGATACTAAGATTTTAGAAAAATATTTTGGAGAATACCCTTGGTATAAAGAAAAAATTGGAATAGCAGAAGTGCCTAATTCAGGAATGGAGCATCAAACTATGATCACCTTTGATAATAAATTTAAGTACCAAAATATAGGAGGTCAGGAATATTCGGATAACTTGTTTCATGAATATGCACATGAGTGGTGGGCGAATAAAGTAACCAATAAGGACTGGGCGCATATGTGGATACAGGAAGGGATTGGTACTTATGCCGAAGCCCTTGCTTATTATGATTTAGGAGGAGAAGAAGCTTATCATGCTAAAATGGCTGCTTTTAAAAAGAGTATAAAATATAAAAAGCCAATGGTGGGTGGTGAAGAATTATCCGAGGACGAAACCTATGCAGGCAATGATATTTATACAAAGGGGGCATTTTTCATGCATAGCCTACGCTATGTGATAGGAGATCAAATATTCTTTCCAACTTTAAAAAAATTAGCTACCGATCCTCAATACACTTATGATAATTTTGTTGTCTCAAAAGATGTTGAGGAATTATTTACCAATGCAGCAGGCTATTCCTTAAAACCATTTTTTGATTTCTATTTAAGAACAACCTCTACTTTAGATTTTAATGTGAAAGAGATAGGATACCAACAATATCAAATTACGCCAGCTAATTATGTAATGGACCTGCCAGTTGATATAATGGTGAATAATAAAATAGAAAAGAAATTACTTACTAAAGAAGGATTGAAAATTACAAGCCAACACCCTCCCATCATTGACCCAACTGGATATTATCTAAAGAAAGTGTTTGTACAATAACAAAAATATATTGCATAAAAAAGGACCTACGTTTGAACGTAGGTCCTTTTTAGTTATATCCTTTTAGCGATTAATTAGTTGGAGCTATAGGCCCTTTTCGCATTGCTTTTACTTGAGTTGGCCATTGAATAGGCTGTCCAGTAAGCTTATTGGTGCCTAAATCCACTTTGTCTCTTGGGAAAGTGGCGTTGTCCTCGCAAGCCATGTATACCAACATTGCAGTAAGCATTGCATTGTTCTTTAAATCATCGAAAATGATTTTATCATATGTATCTCTGTTGGTGTGCCAAGTATAATTAAAGTAAGACCAATTTAATGCCCCTAATGAAAATCCTGGAGCACCCATAGCTACAAAAGAAGCATAATCACTTCCTCCACCACCTGGTGAACCTGGGAAAGTTGTCTTAATAGAATCTTTTATGTTACTTGGTACTGCAGCTAACCACCTTGAAATAAATTCACCCGCATACTTAAAACCTTGTCCAGAAATATTGACGATTCTACCTGTGCCATTGTCCTGGTTGAACAAAGCCTGTAATTTACTAACCACTTCTGGATGATCTTCCACAAATGCTCTTGAACCATTTAATCCTTGCTCCTCACTACCCCAATGTCCCACTAAAATAGTACGCTTAGGATTTGGATACACAAGCTTTAAAATACGCATCGCTTCCATCATCGTCAAAGTACCTGTTCCATTATCTGTTGCTCCTTGTCCAGCATCCCAAGAATCGAAATGCGCAGAAAGCATCACATACTCATCGGGTTTTTCGGATCCTTTAATTTCTGCAATCGTATTAAAGTTTGGAACAGTCCCTAAATCTTTAGAATCAGTTTGAATGCTAATGATTGGATTGTCTCCAGATTCTACTAAACGATATAAAGTGCCATAATCTTCTAAAGCAATATCCACCGTTGGAATTTTTGTAGTGTATGCGTTAAAAATTTTATCAACACCAAAACCGTTGGACCAGTTATTGGTTAAGATACCTAAAGCACCTGCTTTTTCTAAAACAATAGGCAGCATTCTTGATGAATGCCCAGTTTTACTTAAGCGTTTACGCCAAGCATCCGTCATTTCGGTGCGTTCTTTTTTTAATTTATCAAAAGACTCTTTTGTTGCAAATTGTTGCCAGTTATCGTCTGGTCTTCCAGTTGGTTGATTCATAGAAATCATGACAAACTTCCCTTTCACATTAGGCAACCAATTGACAAAAGCCATTGAGTCCGCCACATCAGGTATGATTACAATTTCTGCTTTAACTGCTTTTCCTTTTGTAGATGGACTCCAAGACAATTGAGTTCCTTCTAAACTTTTAACTCTTGGAGATAGCATATCTATATGTGTGATGCCACGCTCCCATCCTTTCCACTCACCCCACTGCTCGTTGCGTGCGGTAATACCCCAGCTAGCATATTTATTCACTGCCCATTCGTTGGCCTTTTTCATTTGAGGGGTACCCACAAGTCTTGGCCCTATACCATCTAATAACTCGTGTGCCAATGTTTGCAATTGGGAGTTTTTGGTTTCTTCCTGTACTATCTTTTCGATGACTGTTTGTGCAGCTACATTATTCGCTGTAAAAAAACAGAAAAGGATTAAAAACTTAGTTATAGATTTTGAATATCTAAAGTGCAGAGGTTGTATTTTTTTCATATGAATCGATTTATTTAATAGTATATAATTTACATTTTCGCTTGATCTAAAATTTTATTCAATTGATTGATTTCAATAGCTAATTCAGCTTTTAGCTCCTCAAATACCTTATAAGATCCGGCTGTAGGTTTATAATCCCCCGACTCTACTACACGCATTAAGGAAGCAAGCTTATTATTTAATTTAATAGGAAAATTTAATGGGTCTTGTGAGCTTTGATTACGCACTTGGTATAAATTCTCCTCTATTTGGGCCAATATTTCTCCAGTTCATTCCTTTTAATGTAGAATCACTGGTTTGAGCTTGGCTATAATGAATTGCAAAGGAAGCCAATAATAAAAAAGTAAAACGTGTAAGGACTTTCATAGAATGTATTTATGAGTTTCCTGTAATTTACAATAAATTCCAAATAATTGACCGCAATCAATATGTTTAATTTACTCTTCTGAAGAGTACTTTATCTGCATAAAAGGTTCCAAAAGGTATAAGTGAAGCTATAAAAGCCATCAACATCTTGAAAATGTTCCAACGATGTAAAATTGATACTTGAATTAGTAATACAATATAAAGTACAAAAAGAATTCCATGAGCCAAACCAACAACATAATTAGGCTGTGGCATTGCAAATTTATATTTTAAAATCATTGTAAAACCTAAAAGTAAATATGAGCACCCTTCTAAAAATGCGATAATTCGTAATCTTCCTAATGCCGTTTTTAATAATTGATTTACCATTGAATTTTATATTAAGTACTATTAAAGTAAACAGATTCGTAAAATTACGGATAACAAATCAGATTAAAACTCCACTTTTTAGTCTACTTTAGGTTGTCGATTAACAGCATCATATTGAGTAAACTTATGAGAGATCTTAAAGCCGGAATATATATCAAAAGCACAGCCGCGTTAATTGGCAGTTTCTTTGAGGATAAATCCATTCTGCTTGTTGAACACAATGAAGCAGGAAGTACCGGGTTTGTAACCAATAAACCTTTTGGAAAGTCTCTGAATGATCTACTTGAATTTAATCACGCTAAACCATTTCCACTCATGGATGGCGGCCCTGTAGATAGAGAACACCTCTTTGTTTTGCACAAACGACCGGATCTCATTGAAGGGGGCAAACAATTAAACGATGGCCTTTACTTGGGAGGCAATATGGAGCAAGTTATTGAAGCCATCAATACTAGTAGTTTCAGTGATCAACAAATTCAACTTTTTATTGGCTATTGCGGATGGGATGTAGGAGAATTGAAAGCGGAACTGGAAGAAGGAAGCTGGACGGTCAGTTGAAATCGACCGATTTCAGGTATTTCTTGGGTTACTTATTGTTTTTAAAAGGCAAGTTATTGTAAACTATTAATTGCAATTGACCTCTTGAAATATTTTTTTGAGTTTGAATCATATATCCACTCTCCACCCTTATTGACTCATTTATGCTAAATCCTAAACCTGCGTATAATCTGTTTCGATCAAATTGTGTCTCTTTTATATCAATAAATAATTCATTATAAGCGGAAAAGTAGGTAGCATTTCTTGTACCATTTTTATTCCCTAATGGTTTTTGTACAGAAATAAAATACCTTGCTCTTAAACCAAAATCATTAGAAATAAATCGCTCTTCTAATCTGATTCGATGTAAAAATGAATTTGAACCTAGCTTATTTTTATACAAATACTGTTGATAAATTCTGTTTTCAATTTTGGTACCTGTATTTATATCGAATTCATCATAAGCGTCTGTTGCAATATAGGCATACCCTAAAAGCAAATTATGATTTTGTGGTTTCAAATTATAACCCAAGCCTCCCCTGGCTAGAAACTGGTTCCTTTGACCAATAAATCGATAATCTCGATACTGGAAATCAGATTGTATATTCCACTTGTCATTAATTTTTTGATTTCCAAAATAAACAAACCAAGTTCCAATATCATTCGATTGACAAAAGGCTGTGGTATGGATAATACCAATTAACCCAAGCAATAAAACAGTATACTTTGATATTAAGATACTTTTACCTGTGTTTGTGAATAGGAATTTTTTGGATATAAGATTAAAGATATCGTTAGATTTTTAATAGATAATTTGATAAAGTTAATTCAATTGAATTCTTTCGGCTAAAAATAAACCACCAAAAGTTGCAGTCATACAAACTACAACACTCAATAAAATATATAAAAGCATGGTGCTATTTTGACCTTGTTGAAAAAGTGTAACAGTTTCGCTGCTGAAGGCCGAAAAAGTGCTAAAGCCTCCACAAAAACCCACAGTCCAAAATAAACGTGCAGCTGGTGAAAGTAATTGCTTATGATCTGCCAAGCCGATCATAAAACCCAATACAAAACATGCAAAAACATTGATTGTAAATGTGCCGATGGGGAAATTAGAATGATGAAAAGCGTTCACCCACTTGCCAAGTATAAACCTAACCAAGCTGCCTAAACCACCACCAATAAAAACAAAAATTAATTCCTTCATGGGTTCAAAGTTAAACTAATTTTAATTATGGTATACGATGCTACCTAAATCAAGTGATTTTAGTGGCATTGAGGGGTATTTTCCTGACGCAGGTTTAAACTTGACCCTAAAATGTTATGGTTCTTTTACAAGTTCAACTTATTTATACAGTATTCATCCCCCCATTAAGTTTGGTAGATTAACTAAATCCGTAATTATAAATATTTTTAATCTTTTATTATTACAGCATTAAGAAATTAGCTTCCAATAAAGACTTTTTTTAACTTTAGTATATCTGAATAAACATCTAATTCAAAAAAATGAATATCATGGATAAATCAATTATCATTAAATCACTCGAAGAAAACGTGGCTAAATTTAATGAGTACTTAAAAGATTTAAATAAAGAAGAATTTGAAATTAATTTAAATAACAAATGGTCTGCAGGTCAAGATTTAGTGCACTTAATTAAAGTACTTAAGATAGTCAATATCGGTTTTACATTACCAAAACCTATTTTGCGCTTAATGTATGGTATTCAAAAAAATAATAATCGATCTTTTGAGCAGCTTCAACAGATTTATAAAAGTGCATTAGAAGGTGGGGCAAAAGCGCCAACAATCTATATCCCAAAACCAGTTACATATAATGATAAAGATAATTTAATTCAAAAGCATGCATCATTGAATAAATCATTCATTGATAAATTGAATAACCATACCCAATATGAATTAGATAGCTATAGATTACCTCACCCAATCTTAGGAAAAATCTCCTTGGGAGAACTCGCAATCTTTACTTCCTTCCATACATCACATCATTTTGAATTATTAAAATCAAAACTAGGCCATTAAAATACCTAAAGATGAATGGCGGGCAAATCCTATATCCAAAAACAGACAACGGCATTGGACTTGTTGCAGAATTTGAAGACACAGAAGGAAACAGAATAGCACTGTATCAGTCAAAAGTATAAAGTAATTTCTAACTAATTTATCCAATTCAACGGGTGATTTGGACATAAATTTTCTTGTCGAAAAAAATTAAAAATACCTAATAGCGCGAACAATTGCTGGTTCTCCCTTTACAGACTTACTCTGAACACTACTAAAGAAAGTTTGAAACCACGCTTGGCTTAGGTCGAACTCAGAAGAACTCCAATAATAATAATTTACAAAACCACCAATGGTTTCCCTGGTAATTGACAATTTTTCTAACTCATCCTTACTTGGCAAATACCAGTCGGTATAGCCTCCACCTGTGTAGGCCCTAGCCAACCCTGCTGCATAACTTATAGCAGGTTCGCCTTGACTTGCAATAATTTTATTTGTGTTAGAAAAACCAGTTCCTATTGCAGTTCCTGTTGCTCCTGTAATTGTATATGTACCTTTATCCCACTTTATTCTTATAAGCTGATCACTTTGATCTGAAGTTGCTGCAATTATCCCGTGTTGTGTATTTACATCATAACCAGGATCTCCTTTCACTAAAATATAGGCGACTTTTCCGCCTTGATAACCTTGACCAATCGATAAACTAATTGTTCCTGTTGCTGTGCCTCCTATCATATTCGTCCATGTGCCTCCATTAAATACTTGCATCTCTCCAGAAGCCCCACAATTACTGCACCAAATGGTTAAGCCAGCAATGGGGGATGCAATTTGTGTTCTTTGATAATAAGTCATTCGCGGTGGTAAAAACCCTTGAGTAGTTGAGCTTGCTTCTAATACTGCTGAAGCACTAACGGCACTAGATGCGCCTACGATTAATTTTCCACTATTGGTTATTGCTCCTGTGGTTAAACTAGCAATTGTTCCCACACTTGTTAAACTAGAACCTATTACAGTTGATTTTAAAATAGTACCTGTTAAAGTTCCAGCGTCTGCTGTTAATGTAACTGTAATATCTTTAGTCCCATCAAAAGCAACGCCATTAATATTTCTTGCTGTTGTCAATTTTGTAGCTGTTGTTGCAGTTATTGCATTACCTGTTAAAGAAAGCTTAGTAAGCAAAGCAGCGTCAACAGTAACTTGTTTAGCATAAGTACTAATATCAAAACTATTCATCTTTGTAAGTAACGCAGAATCGGTATAAAGCTTCTTTGTATAGTTTATAGTATCCACAATATTAAGCTTCTTGAGTAATCCAGCATCAACAGTAACTTGTTTCGAATATATACTTATATCAAAATTATTCATCTTTCTAAGTAATGCAGAATCTGTATAAAGTTTATTTGTGAAATTTATAGTATCCACAATATTAAGCTTCTTGAGTAATCTAGCATCAAGAGTAACTTGTTTCGCATATATACTTGTATCAAAATTGTTCATCTTTTTTAGAAGCGCTGAATCAGTATAATCTTGCTTGGTATATTTTATAGTTTCCGATAAATCTAATTTATTGGTTAATTGTAATTTAAAAAAACTACTATCAATTTTGTAGGATGGTTTTGCATAGGGTGCTAACATAGCGGCAGTATCTTTTATAGATAATTTTGTATCAATGGATGTTGATAATACTTGAACAGCCATTGCTTTGGCATATCCCGAAAGCATTTTAGCAGTATCTATGCTATTTAACTTCTCATCTATTCTTGCTGTACTGGCAGAAAACAAGGCATAAGGCACGGTGCCAAAAATAGTCGTGCCTAAATTGACCCACTCTTTAGTATAGTCCCAGCTAGCTCCCCCACCCACAGGTGTTATTGCAATATTTATATTTAAATAATACGGGCCTTTGGACCAATCAATAGAACTTAAATCCTTAACTATTCCTCCTACTCTTATGCCATTACCCACCATAATGCTAAATACACCATGCCCATCCGTATTAGTTTGATGCTCTTCTGCTAAAAATATAGTTCCATTAGGTGAAGATTGGATAATATTTGTTTGAACATATATTTTCCTATCCTTAGCAGAGTTCGAATAATTATCCCTTGCTATTGCTTGAAAAAATATACCTGTCTGCGCATTCGTATTTGTAGAATAAATTATAAAAAAGACAAATAAAAATAATTTATTAAAAAAAATATTTTTAGGCATAAAATAATTCATTAAAAATTTTTGAATAATTAATAATACAATTTTTAAAAATATATTTTCTTAAACTATTTTAATATTTTTAATACCCATACCTGCTTTTAGTCGCATTAAACTTATTTAAAACTTCTGTAGCACTAAGTTCAACATTGAAAATTCTTAATGTGCCTAATTTGCCATTAAATGGCCTAAGCCTATTTCCGATGTATATA
>JACCDP010344026.1_pt1 | contig 21905 bp, 14 predicted proteins | sample 7445841 | NCBI WGS metagenome assembly JACCDP01 (sample SAMN15323441, study PRJNA562643) | freshwater metagenome | isolation source: river surface water | place: USA:Blue River Watershed | collected 2017-08-17
CGAGGAGTAACCACGAATGGACGCCAAGGGACACGAATTTTGCCGCGTCTGAGCTTGGTGCAGCCGCGGGCGATGTGGTGGTCCTGAAGGCCGAAGGCATTGCCGAATCGCTTCGCGTGAGAGCAACCACGGATGGACACCGATGAACACAGATGAGAACGCGACGGCTTGCTGTAGCCGCGGCTGCCAGCCGCGGACGATGCTGGGAAGGGCAACGGCCGAAGGAAGGTCCGATGGCGTCTGGTTTTACCGCGGATTTCTCCGATACCGCGGATAATGACGAAAAGCGGCCGATGCCTTACCGAACTTTTCGACCTTCCTGTCGAAACGCTGCCTCTGCGCGTTTTGAGGTTCCTCGCGGCCAACCAGCTCAATGGCCGCGACAACGCGCAATTGGCGCAGAGGCGGGGTGCAGCCGCGGCTGTTTGCCGCGGACCATGCTTACGATTGGACCGCGAGAGGCGGCAGTCTCCAGCCTCCCGCGCTTTCCGAGTCTTCCGTGGTCCCACCTGATGACTTTTCGGACCGTATCGCGCCGGAACCGTGAGTCCCTGACTTCCAGCTTCGACCCGTCCGCGGTGCCTCCGTGTCTCCGTGGTGAAAGAACTCCGTGGTGTCGTTCCGCTTCACGATCACCATCCTGACCTCCGTGCTTCGATCGCAGAGCGGAATTCACGCGTTTTGGAGAAAGCCGTTGACCGCGGCGGGAGGCTTGCCGAGATGGGCGGCGATTGACGACGCCTCCCGCCAATGCCGCCATTTCCCGATCCGCTCCGCGGTGTCGGGTCCTCGCGGGTGGCGCTCGTTCCCGCTTCCTCGCCCATGTCTGACCGGGTAACCCACGAGTGTGGCATCGCGATGGTGCGGCTGCTGAAGCCGCTTTCGCACTATCAGGAAAAGTACGGCACGCCGCTGTGGGGTTTCACGAAGCTCTTTCTCCTGATGGAGAAGCAGCACAACCGCGGGCAGGATGGCGCGGGCGTGGCCTGCGTTAAGCTCGATACCCCGGCGGGTGCGCCGTTCATGTTCCGCGAGCGCAACATCGACTCGAACCCGCTCGATCGGATCTTCCGTACGCTGCTCGGCCAGTACAACGACCACGTCGCGGGCGGCGTGATTCATCCGGAGTTCGCGGACACGGTGAAGCGCAACTTCGACTTCGGCGGTGAGCTGCTCATGGGGCACCTCCGCTACGGGACGAGCGGCGGCTACAGCCTCTCCTCGTGCCACCCCTTTTTCCGGCGCAGCCCGTGGCCCACGCGCAACCTCGCGCTCTGCGGCAACTTTAACCTCACCAACACCGAGGAGCTGAATAACTCCCTGATCGCGATGGGCCAGCACCCCATCTTCGCGACCGACACCCAGGCGATCCTCGAGAAAATCGGGTTCTTCCTCGATGAGGAGCACGAGGACATCTACCGGTTCCTCCGCAAGCGAGACCTGGGCGGCGAGGAACTGTCCCATCGCATCAGCGAGGATCTCGACGTCGCCCGTGTGATCACCCGCGCCGCGCAGCGCTGGGATGGCGGTTACGTGCTTTGCGGTCTGATCGGCAATGGCGACGCCTTCGTGGCGCGCGATCCCTCGGGCATCCGGCCTTGTTTCTATTACCAGGACGACGAGGTGGTCGCCTTCGCGTCCGAGCGCGCGCCGCTCATGACGGTTTTCGATCTGGCCCTGGAGCAGGTCAAGGAAGTGAGCCCGGGCCACGTGGTGGTGATCAAGCGGCGCGGCACCGTCTCCGAGGCCGCTTTCACCGCGCCGATGCCGCGGTCATCCTGCTCGTTCGAGCGCATCTACTTTTCGCGCGGCAACGACATCGACATTTACCGCGAGCGTCAGGCGCTCGGCGGGCAGCTGGCGGCGCCGGTGCTGAAGCTCATCAGCCACGAATGGGCCGACACGGTTTTCAGTTTCATCCCCAATACCTCCGAGACCGCCTTCTACGGGCTCATGTCTTCCCTGCGCGCTCTGCGCCGCGACGAGGTCAAGGCGGCTATCCTGCGCGCCAGCGCCGAGGGCAAGCTCACCGAGAGCCTGCTCGATGAATTGATCCTGCGCAATTGGCCGCGCGGTGAGAAGGTCGTCAGCAAGGACATCAAGATCCGCACCTTCATCGGCCAGGAAGGGCTGCGAAATCATCTCGCGAGCCACGTCTACGACATCACCTACGGCTCGGTGCGACCCGGCGTCGACAACCTCGTGGTGGTCGACGACTCGATCGTGCGCGGCACGACGCTCCGGCGTTCCATCCTGCGGATCCTCGCGCGCCTCAACCCGAAGCGCATCGTGATCGCGTCCACGGCACCGCAAATCCGCTACCCCGACTGCTACGGCATCGACATGTCGGAGCTCGGCAAATTCATCGCCTTTGAGGCCGCGGTCTCACTTCTGCACGAGCGCGGCGCCACCGCGCTGCTCGACGAGGTCTACGAGCTGTGCCGCGACGAGGTGAAGCGTGGCGGCTCGCAGAACCATGTCCGCCGCATCTACGAATCATTCTCCCCGGAGGACATTTCGCGTCGCATCGTCGAGCTGGTCCGGCCCAAGCAGCTGGAGTGGCGGGGTGACGTGGAGATCCTTTTCCAGACGGTGGAGAGCCTGCACGCGGCCGTGCCGAACCACCGCGGGGATTGGTACTTCACCGGCAAGTACCCGACTCCGGGCGGCTACCGCGTCGTGAACCAGGCGTTCGTCAATTATTACGAGAAGAACGAAGGTCGGTCATACTGACCTGCGCCCTCCGCCTCCTTCGAAATGAGTCTTTCCTACGAGCAAGCGGGTGTCCGCTACGACCAGCTCGACGCCTTCAAGCGCGCCTGCCAGCGCGCGGCTCGCACGACCGCCGGTCTGCTCGGCTCGCACGGTTATGCGGAGCCCGCGTCCACCCGGGGCGAGAGCGCTTACTTGATCGAGGCCGCCGATCATTACCTCGCGCAGGTCGAGGAGGGTTTGGGGACGAAAAACCTTGTGGCCGACGCCGTACAGGTTGCCACCGGTCGCACGTGGTACCGCGAGGTGGCGATCGACACAGTCGCGACGATCGTGAACGACCTCGTCACCTGCGGCGCCCTCCCGATCTCGGTCGCGATGCATGCCGCGGTGGGCGACTCGGGTTGGTTCGCCGACCGCGCCCGCTGCGAAGCCCTGGTGGAAGGTTTCGCGGAAGGATGCCGGCAGGCCGGTGCGGTCTGGGGCGGAGGGGAGACTCCGACGCTCGGCGGCATCATCGATCCCGCGGCGATCGTGCTCGCCGGTTCCGCGATCGGCCGCATCGCGCCCAAAAATCTTCGGATCACCGGTGATGTGCGGGAAGGCGATGCGATCATCTTTCTCGCGAGCTCGGGCGTGCAGACGAACGGGCTTTCGCTCTGCCGTAAGCTGGCGGGTCGCCTGCCGCAGGGTTACCAGACGCCGATCGGCCACGGCGACCCGCGGACCTTTGGTGACGCCCTCCTCGCTCCTTCGGTGATTTACGTCGCGTTCGTGCGCGAGTGCCAGCGGCGCGGCCTGAAGCTGAACTACGTCGCGCACGTCACCGGACACGGCTGGCGCAAGCTGATGCGCCTTGAGGAACCGTTCGTGTACGAGATCACCGCGCCGCGGCCGGTGCCGGCGCTGTTTCGTTTCATGATGGAGGCCGGGCCGATCGACCGTCGTGAGGCGTTCGCTACGTTCAATATGGGCGTCGGTTTCGCCGCCTACGTTTCTCCGGAGTTGGCGCCTGCGGTCATGGAAGCGGCGCGCGTCACGGGCTACGACGCGTGGTTAGCGGGCAAGGTGCGCCGTGAGGGTACCCGCAAGGCGGTCGTGGTGCCGTCCCTCGATCTCGTGTTCGAGGGCGACACCCTGCAGGTGCGCTGATTCCCTGCGCGGTTCACGCCCCTCGGCGGGGTTTGTTTGACGGAGCATTTCGCCGATCGGCCGGAAGAGCCCCCAAAAAAGGGGTCAGGGCGTTGATTGTTTTTCGGTGACCGCGGTCGGTGTGACTCAAACAGTCAACGCCCTGACCCCTTTGGGGCCGAGGCCGCTCCGGCGACGCTGCGTCGAGAGCGGCGAGGGAAGGTGAGCGGGAATGAGGAAGGGAGCAGTGACGGACCCGCAGCAGGTATGAATTTCCGAAAAGACGTAGCCCGAGGAACTCCCTCCCGCGCTGAGGTTTCGGCAGGCAGGTGCGGGAAACGCGGAGTATTCTGACGCTTGTTGCCCTTGCGTTTGGTGCAGCCGCGGCGCCCCCAAAGGGGTCAGGGCGTTGGGTGTTTTTTGGCGATCGCGGTAGGTCTGATTCAAACAATCAACGCCCTGACCCCTTGGGTTGGCGGCCCGTGGTGCTAGCCGGCCGAAGCCTGGGCGACGGCAGGATGCCGTGGACTACGCCGCGGGCGTGACGGACGAAGGCGGTTCCGAACGACTTGGCGTGCCGCCACCATGGCTTCGCAAATACCGCCATTCGATTGGCAAAAGCTGCACAGCAGGGGCCGCGTGAGAGTGGCACATTACGCGGCCACGCCCGGCGCGCCGGGCGCATCCGCCATGGTCGGACCCACTCCCACTCCCGAATTCATCACCTGCGACGGCAACGAGGCGGTCGCCTCCGTCGCGTACCGCCTGAGCGAGCTCATCGCCATCTATCCGATCACGCCATCGTCCAGCATGGCGGAGGCGTGCGACGAATGGGCCGCCGCGGGCCGGCCCAATCTCTGGGGCGCCGTGCCGCGCGTCATCGAGATGCAGTCGGAGGGTGGCGCCGCCGGCGCCATGCACGGCGGCCTGCTCGGCGGAGCGCTCACCACGACGTTCACCGCTTCGCAGGGGCTGCTCCTGATGATCCCCAACCTCTACAAGATCGCGGGGGAAATGCTACCGCTCACGATCCACGTGAGCGCGCGCGCCTTGGCCGCGCAGGGGCTTTCCATCTTCGGCGACCACCAGGACGTCATGGCTTGCCGCGCCACGGGCGTTTCCCTCCTCGCGAGCAATTCCCCGCAGGAGGCCCAGGATCTCGCTCTCATCGCCCACGCGGCCGCCTATCGGGCGCGCCTGCCCTTCATTCACTTCTTCGACGGCTTCCGTACGTCGCACGAGGTGCAGCGCATCACCCGCGTGGGCGACGATGTGATCCGCGCCGTCATCGACGAGGCCGACCTCGCGGACTTCCGCGCCCGCGCCCTCACGCCCGACGCCCCGACGATCCGCGGCACCGCGCAGAACCCCGACGTCTACTTCCAAGGGCGCGAGGCGGTTAACCGTTACCACGCCGCCGTGCCGGGGCATGTGCAGACGGTCATGGACCGGTTCGCCGCCGCGACCGGCCGGTCTTACCAACTCTTCGAGTACCACGGTCACCCGCAGGCCGAGCGCGTGATCATCGCCATGGGGAGTGCGGTGGAGACGATTGCCACCACGGTCGATTGGCTGAGCGAGCGGGGTGAGCGGGTGGGCGTCGTCGCGGCGCGGCTTTTCCAACCCTTCGACATCGCGGCTCTCCTCGCCGCGCTTCCGGCGACGGCCCGCTCGATCGCGGTGCTGGATCGTACCAAGGAGCCCGGTTCCCTGGGAGAGCCGCTGTACCTGAATGTCATCGCCGCCCTTGCGCGCGGGAGGCCAGGATTGGGCGACGGCCCGCGCGTGGTCGGCGGGCGCTACGGTCTCGGCTCGAAGGAGTTTACGCCGGGTATGGTTCGGGCAGTGTTCGAGCATCTCCAGGGGGCGTCGCCGCGCCATGGCTTCACGGTTGGCATCATCGATGATGTCACGGGCGCCTCGCTGTCCTCCGACGAGACATTCGACCTCGAGCCCGCGGAGGTGCGCCGCTGCGTGTTCGTGGGCCTGGGTGCGGACGGCACGGTCGGGGCCAACAAGAACTCGATCAAGATCATCGGCGAGCAGACCGGCAACCACGCCCAAGGCTACTTCGTGTACGACTCGAAGAAGTCGGGCTCGATGACGATTTCGCACCTGCGGTTTGGTCCGCGACCGATCCGCGCGCCTTACCTGATCCGTCAGGCGGGCTTTGTGGCGTGCAGCCAGTTTCGCTTTGTCGGACGCGTGGACGTCCTGCGCTACACCGCGCCGGGTGCGATCATCTTGCTCAACTCTCCGTACCCTCCCGAGGAAACCTGGAACCGGCTGCCCCGCGACTGGCAGGAGGTGATGATCGCGAAAGGTCTCCGGCTGATGGTGATCGATGCGACCAAGGTCGCGACCGCGTCCGGCATGGGCCGGCGCACCAACACCGTCCTCCAAACCTGTTTCTTCGCTCTCTCGGGCGTGCTGCCCCGCGACGAGGCGATCGCGGAGATCAAGGCCGCGATCACCAAGACCTACGGCCGGAAAGGTGAGGATATCGTGCGGATGAACCACGCCGCTGTGGACGCCTCGCTGGCCGGGCTGCAGGAGGTCCCCTTGCCGGCGACGGTCGAGGCGGACGCCTGGGTCACACCGCTGCCAAGCTACGCGGTTGAGACCGACTTCGTTCGCAATGTCACCGCCCGCCTCCTGGCCGGGGAGGGCGATCTGCTGCCGGTTAGCGCGATGCCGGTCGACGGCTGCTGGCCGACGGCGACCTCGCGGGTGGAGAAGCGCAACATCGCGCTAGAGGTGCCCGGTTGGGACCCTGCGGTGTGCATCCAGTGCAACAAGTGCGTGCTCGTCTGCCCGCACGCGGCGATCCGCGCGAAGTTCTTCGCCCCGGAGGACCTCGCAGGTGCTCCCGGTGGATTCTTGTCGGCCCCGTTCCGTTCCGCGGAGCGCCTGGGGCGCCGCTATACGCTGCAGGTCGCACCCGAGGATTGCACGGGCTGCTCGCTGTGCGTGCAGGTGTGCCCCGCCAAGGACCGCGCCAACCCACGCCACAAGGCGATCGACATGGTGCCGCAGCCGCCACGCCTCGAGCGCGACCGCGCGGCGTGGGACTTTTTCCTGCGCCTCCCGGACCCGGACCGCGCGTCGCTCGATACCGGCACCGTCAAGGGATCCCAGTTCCTGCGGCCCCTGATGGAGTTCTCGGGTGCGTGCGCGGGCTGCGGAGAGACGCCGTACCTGAAGCTTCTCACCCAACTCGTCGGCGACCATCTGTTGATCGCCAACGCCACCGGCTGCTCCTCGATCTACGGCGGCAATCTTCCGACGACCCCTTATTGCAGCGACTCCGCCGGCCGCGGCCCGGCGTGGGCCAATTCCCTGTTCGAGGACAACGCCGAGTTTGGCCTCGGCATCCACCTCGCCGTCCAGCGGCGCGCCGCTTCCGCGCGGGAGTTGCTGGCCGCCATAGGCCCGCGCGTCGGGGCGGATCTCGCGGCCGAGCTCGCGGCCGCCAACCAATCCAACGAGGCCGGGATCGCGGCCCAACGTGCGCGGGTCGCCCGGCTCAAGGAGAGCTTGCTGGGCGACAGTTCGCCGGAGGGTCGACGCCTGCTCGCGCTAGCCGACGATCTCGTCCGCCGCACCGTGTGGATCGTCGGGGGCGACGGCTGGGCCTACGACATCGGCTACGGCGGCCTCGATCACGTGCTCGCCTCGGGCGAGGCGGTGAAGGTCCTCGTGCTCGACACCGAGGTTTATTCCAACACGGGCGGGCAGTCGTCGAAGTCGACCCCGCTAGGCGCCGTGGCGAAGTTCGCCTCCGGGGGAAAGGGCGTCGCCAAGAAGGACCTCGCGCTGATGGCGATGCAGTACGGCCACGTGTACGTCGCGCGCGTCGCGTTCGGGGCGAAGGACAGCCAGACCCTCGCGGCGCTCCGCGAGGCGGAGACCTACGACGGCCCGGCGCTGATCCTCGCGTACTCGCCCTGCATTGCGCACGGGTATCCGCTCCACCTCGGCGTGGAGCAGCAGAAGCTGGCGGTCGAATCGGGCTATTGGCCGCTCTTCCGCTACGACCCGCGGCAGGCGGGCGAGGGGAAGAGTCCCCTGCGCCTCGACTCCAGCCCGCCCACGGTGGACCTCGGAAGGTTCATGGCCAACGAGACGCGGTTCGGCATCCTGCGGAACATCGCGCCGGAGCGGGCCGAGACCCTGTTGGTGCAGGCGCAGGACCAGGTGCGGCGCCGTTACGCTCTCTACGAGAAACTCGCCGGTCCGATGGCCACCACCCCGATCCCCCAGACCCCGCCATGAACCTCGCCACCCCTTATCTCGGGCTGCAGCTCGCCAACCCGATCGTCGTCGGCGCATCTCCCTTCTGCGACAACGCGGCCGTGGCTCGCCAGCTGCAGGATGCCGGCGCGTCGGCGCTCGTGATGCATTCGCTGTTCGAGGAGCAGATCGAGGCCGAACAGCACGCGCTGGCGCGACACGTCGAGTTTTCCGCGGAGAGTTCCGCCGAGGCCACCTCGTACTTTCCGGATTACGCTGAGTACCAGCTCAGCCCTGACAATTACGCCCGGCAACTGGGGCGCCTGAAGGCGGACCTAACGATCCCCGTCATCGCCTCGCTCAATGGCAGCCGACCCGGCGGCTGGACGGAGCACGCGCGACGACTCGAATCCGCGGGGGCCGACGCCCTTGAGCTCAATCTCTACCAGCTCGCCACGGATCGCCTCCTGGGGGGGCAGGAGATTGAGGAGCGCATGCGGGAAACTGTGGCGGCCGTCGTGCGCTCCGTGCGGATCCCGGTGGCGGTGAAACTCTCGCCGTTCCACGCCGCCCCGGCTAACTTCGTCGCGCGGCTGGAGGGGGCCGGTGCGGCCGGCGTCGTGCTCTTCAATCGTTTCTACCAGCCCGACTTCAATCTCGAGGAACTTGAGGTGCAACCGACGCTGAAGTTGTCCGATTCCTCCGAGCTTCTGCTGCGCCTGCGGTGGCTCGCGATCATCTCGCCCCAGACGCGCGGTTCGCTCGCGGCGAGCGGCGGGATCCATGCGGTGGAGGATGTCATCAAGGCGTTGCTGGCTGGCGCGCATTGCACGCAGGTGGTGTCGGTGGTCCTGCGGCACGGTCCGCGCGTCATCTCTTCGCTGCTCGGCGGACTCCGGCGCTGGATGGAGGAGCGGGGGTACGAGGACGTCGGCCAGTTGCGGGGCGCCCTCAACCTGAGCCGCTGTCCCGACCCCGCGGCGCACGAGCGCGCGAATTACATCCGGATCCTGCAGAGCTGGCGCGTCTAGGGCCCATCCTTCCTTCCGCCCCTTTCCACCGGAGGCCGGTAAAACAAACGGGTCGCCACAAGCGGTCGGATTATTCCACGGTGAGGCACACCCCGCCATCCCATGCGATTCCTGTTTCTGCTCCTGCTTCCGCTCACGTTGGTCGCGGCCCAGCCGCAGCCGCCGATCCCTGCCGACCGGTGGTCGCTGCCCGCCGACGAAACCGGCTTGCCCGGCGAAGGCGCGCTCCGTCGCTACGACGCCTACGTGCGGCGTTGGCACGACGCCCGGAAGGAATGGGCCGGGCGCGGCGCCACCGACCAGGGTGCGGTGGTTTTTCTCGGCGACTCGATCACCCAAGGTTGGGGTAACGACTTCAAGGGCGCCTTCGCTGGCATGAAGCTGGCCAACCGCGGCATCGGCGGGGACACCACGCGCGGGATGCTGATCCGCTTGCAGGAGGACGTGCTCGCGCTCAATCCCGCGGCGATCGTGCTGCTCCTCGGTACCAACGACCTCGAGGTGGGCATCGCGCCCGAGGCCGCCGGGCGGAACTTCGCCAAGATCACCGCGGCGATCAAAGCCCACCACCCGCGCGTGCCGGTCGTTGTTTGCCGCGTCATGCCCAGCTCCGCTGCCAAGAAACGGCCCCGCGAGGCGATCGCCGCCCTCAACGCCGTGCTCGAGGGCGTGGTGCGCGGCGACCCGCAGTTCACGGTGATCGACACGTGGACGTTGTTCGCCACCGCCGAAAGCGACATGGACGCCGCTTGGTCCAAGGACCAGCTGCACCTCAATCCCGAGGGCTACGCCCGCTGGGCCGCCGCGTTGCGGCCGGTTTTCGCAACCCTCGGGTTCCTCGACACGGCACCCGACACCTTCCAGCCCGAGCCCGGTTTCACGCTGCTGTTCAACGGCCGCGACTTGACCGGTTGGGGCTTCCGCGCGACGGCGCCGCGCCCCGCGGCGAAGAAGGCCAAGGCCGACGCTCCCGTCTTCGTCGAGGTGAAGGCCGCGGAGAAGTTCGACGGCAAGGTGGCGACCGGCGACGGCCGCTACCGGGCGATCAACGGCCGCCTCGTCGTCACGACGCCCGCCGAAGGCCGTCGCATCCAACAGCTATGGACCACGCGTGAGTTCCCGGAGGATTTCATGCTGAAGCTGGAGTTCCGCGCGACGCCCAACGCCGACAGCGGCGTGTTCATCCGCCAGCCGCAGTTGCAGTGCCGCGATTTCCCGCTGGCCGGGCCGTACAAGGACCTGAAGCGCTACCGTCCGCAGGACTGGAACGAGCTCGTCGTCACCGTGCGTGGCGGCGTGGCGCGCGCCGAGTGCAACGGGGAACTGCTGACCGACAACCTCAAGGTTCCGGCCACCGGTGGGATCGGCCTCGAGGGAGATCGCGGACAGATGGAGTACCGGCGGATCCGAGTCGGCCCGGTAGCGCCCTGACGCGGCGGGGCGCGGTCGCCCCGCTTGACACCTTTTTCCGGTAGGCTCTTCCTCGGCCCACTATGGCGAACAAATCCGACAAGTGGCCGGTCAATGTTCCTGGTAAGTTCTACGTCGACCAGCAGTGCATCGATTGCGACCTGTGCCGCGAAACCGCTCCCGGTTCGTTCTCTCGCTATGACGAGGGGGGCTACAGCTACGTGATGAAGCAGCCGACGACGGAAGAAGAGGTCGCGCAGTGCATGGAGGCCCTTGAGGGCTGCCCGGTCGAGGCCATCGGCCACGACGGCGACGCCTGATTCGACCCCGCATCCCGCGGGAAAGATCGCCCCGGTCCCCCGGGGCTGTTTTTTGCCCGGGCAAAGTTGTTAAGCTGAAGCCCCCTCCTGTATGAACATGGTCGTCCCGCGTCGATGCTCGTTCCCTGCGGCGCTGCTTTTCTCGGCGGTGGCCGGAGCCGCCGTCGCGCCGGGCCCTCGCGTCTCAACGCTGCCAGGCATCACCGTCACGGCGCCCTCCGTCGCGAATCTCGCGCCCGCCGGCGCCTTCGCGATGCCGGTGACCGCCTTGCGCTACGAGCCGCGGATCGATCTTCAGGCGCGCAATCTCACGGAGGCCCAGGCTGACATCACCCTGCGGGGCGGAACCTTTGAGACCACCGGTTACCGGCTCGGGGCCCTTTCGCTCGCCGATCCCCAGACCGGCCACTACCTTGCCGAACTACCGCTCGCGCCCGCGATGCTCGGGGTTCCGCGGGTGCTCGCCGGCGCCGAGGCCGCCCTCGGCGTCAGCAACGCGACCGCCGGCGCGGTCGCGCAGGACTGGCGCCCTGTTTCCGCCGGGGGATTCGTCTCCGCTGGCGCGGGGCAATTCTCACTCCGGCGCGCCGAGGTCTTCGCCGGCGCGGTCTCGTCCGGCGGGCTCGGGGTCGACGTCGGGCTCGCCTCCTCGAGGTCCGACGGTGCCGTGCGCTTCGGGGACCACGACTTCAATCGCGCGAGCCTCCGACTGCAGTCCCGCGCCGCCGAATCCCAGACCGACGCGGCTCTCGGCTACCAGGGCAAACGCTTCGGCTGGCCCAACCTTTACACGCCGTTCGGCTCCCCCGAGTCGGAGAACTTGCAGACGCTCCTCCTGGCGCTGAATCACCGCGTCGAACTAGGCGGCGACAACGGTTGGGAGGCCGCGGTGGTCCACCGCCGGCACAAGGACGACTACGCGTTCAATCGCTTCGCGCCGCTCGGTCCGGTGCATCCGTTCCAGCACACAACGTGGCTTACCGCGGCCGCGGCCGAGGGTCGCTGGCGCCGCGCGGAATGGACGTTTTTTCTGCGCGGTGAGGCGCAGGCCGACCGCATCGCGTCCACATCGCTGACCTTCGGCCGGTACCGCTCCAGGGTCCTCACCAAGGCCGCGGCGGCGGCGCGGCGTGAATGGGCCGCGGAAAGCGGGCGCGGTTGGCTGCGGCTCGGTGCCGCGCACGACGACAGCAACCGTGATGACGGTGCCTGGCTTCCCGTGGCGGAGGCGGGGCGGGACTTTTCCGCCGGTCTGCTCCGCGGGGCGCGCTTTGGCTATGCCGAAACCTCGCAACTGCCGAGTTACACGGCCTTGAACGCGAGTACGGCGTCGGGCCTCTTCCGCGGTAACGCCGGCCTTGGTCGCTCGCTCAGCCGCAACCTCGAGACTGCCGTCACGCTCTTGATCGCGGGTTGGTCGGTCGAAGCCGTTGCCTTCACGCGGCGTGACGACGCCTTGGTCGACTGGACCTTCCGGCGCGGCGTGACGGCGCGCACGGCCAACGCGGTCGACGTGCGCGTCAGCGGTCTCGAGTGGGTCGCCCGTCGCAGTTGGTCGGGGGTCGACGTGGTCTTCGGCCACACCTGGCTCGGGAAGGGCGCCGACTACCGCGGAGCGGCCGTCGATGCCAGTTTCTACGCGTTGAACCACGCGCGCCACCGATTGACCGCGGCGATCACGGTTCGGCTGACGCCACGGCTTGAACTGCGGCTCGACAACTCGCTGCGCTGGCAGGCGCCCAACCTGCTGCGGGTCACCGGCGGCGACCGCGCGATGCACACGGCCGCGGGGCTATATTTCCGTCCGGCGGCGTTGCGCGGCGTGGAAGTGGCCGTGCACCTCGACAACGCTTGGGACGAGGACTTTCAGGAAGTACCCGCCGTCCCGGCGGCCGGTCGGCAACTGTCGTTCTCCGTCGCGCGGCGGTGGTAGGAGCGGTCCGGATTTTCCGCCGAAATCCCATGGCTTTCCGGAATCAATCCACGGTCACGCCTCTTTCTCCCCCGCGGCCTCTCGCTTTGCGTGCCGTTTAGCCCTGGCCGCGGAGCCGCGCCGGGCCGGTTGCGGTTTGACAACGCGGACGCCGCGCGGGTTTGTCCGCTTCGCATGCAGAATCCTTTTTCGGGCTGGGAGTTCGAGATCAGGTGGTCGGCGATGGCTCCGGCGCAGGTGGAGCCGGCGGTGGATGAGGCCATGGCGCGCGCGCAGGCGGCGCTGGACGCGATTACCTCGGACGGAACCGCTCCGACCTTCGCCAACACCTTTGCGACGCTGGAGGTGGCGACGGATCACTTGAACCGCACCTGGGCCAGAGTGAGCCACCTGCAGTCGGTGGCCGATTCCCCTGAGTTGAGAGAGGCGCACAATCGGGTTTTGCCCAAGGTCACGGGCTTCTACGCGCGTATCCCGCTGAGCGCGCCCCTGTGGCGGAGGTTGAAGGCGTTCGCGGAGTCGCCCGCGGCGGCACAGGTCACCGGAGTGGCGCGGCGGCTGATGGAGGAGACTTGCCGGGATTTCCGCGAAGCCGGCGCGGATCTTTCCCCGGAGAAGCGGACCCGTCTGGAGGCCCTGCAAGGTGAATTGGCGGAGACCACGCAGAAGTATTCCGAGAACGTGCTCGATGCCACGAACGCTTGGGAAATGGTGGTGCCCACCGAGCAGGAAAGCCGCCTGGCGGGCTTGCCGGCGCATGCGAAGGCGGCGGCGGCGCGGGCGGCCGAAGCCAAGGGGAAGACGGGTTGGCGGTTCACGCTGCACCAGCCCTCGCTCGAACCGCTGCTCACGCATGTCGACGACGCGGAGCTGCGGCAACGCGCGTGGCAGGCGAGCGCCGCGGTGGGTTCGGCGGAGGCCCACGACAACGCGTCGCTGGTGGTGCGTATCCTGCGCCTGCGGGCGGAGAAGGCGGAGCTGCTCGGCCAGCCGGACTTCGCTGAAACGGTGTTGCAGCGGCGGATGGCGGGCAGCGGCCGCCGCGCGCTGGAGTTCGTGGAGGACTTCCAGCGGCGCTGCGCCGCGCGATTCGCGCGGGACGCCCGTGAGCTGGAGCAGTTCCGGGCGGAGCGGACCGGGAGCTCGCCTTCGCTGCTGGCGCCGTGGGACGTCGCCTATTGGGCGGAGAAGCTGCGCCGCGAGAGACACGATTTCGACGAGGAGGCGCTGCGGCCGTACTTTCCTCTGGATCGGGTGGTGGACGGCATGTTCAAGCTGGTTTCCCGCCTGTTCGGTCTGCGCATTACCGCGCGATCGGCCGGAGCCGCCGAAGTCTGGCATCCGGAGGTCACGCTTTACGACCTGCACGATGCGGGTGGCCGTCACCTCGGTTCGTTCTACACCGACTGGCACCCGCGGGAGTCGAAACGCGGTGGCGCATGGATGAACTATCTCATCACCGGCGGTCCGGGGTCGAAGGGCCGCGAGCCGCATCTCGGGTTGATGTGCGGCAATCTCACGCCGGGCCGGCCGGCGCTCCTCAACCATCGCGAGGTTGAAACGATTTTCCACGAGTTCGGACACCTGCTGCACCACCTGCTGGGCGAGGTGGAATTCAAGTCGCTCAACGGCGTCAACGTCGCCTGGGACTTCGTCGAGCTGCCTTCGCAGATCATGGAGAATTGGACGTGGGAGCGGGAGGCGCTGGACCTGTTCGCGCGGCACCACGAAACAGGCGCGCCGATCCCGGAGGACTTGTTCCAACGCATGCGGGCGGCACGGAATTTTCGCTCGGCCAGCGCGACCATGCGCCAGGTCGCCTTCGCGAAGCTCGATCTGCTGCTGCACCGGCGCGCTGCCGATTTCTCGGCTGCGCCCGACCTGGAGGCCGCGGCGCGCGCCGCGATTGCCGATTGCCTGATTCCGACGAACCCGCCGGTGCCGACGATCCTGCGCCGCTTCACGCACATCTTCGGGGACCCGGTGGGTTACGCCGCCGGCTATTACTCGTACAAGTGGGCGGAGGTGCTCGAGGCCGATGCCTTTGGCCGTTTCCGGCGCGAGGGGCTCTTCAACCCCAAGGTTGGAGCAGAGTTCGTCCAGACGATCCTCAGCCGCGGAAACTCCGCGCCCGCCGCTGAACTTTTCCGCGAGTTCATGGGCCGCGACCCCGACCCCACCGCGCTCCTCGAGCGCGCCGGACTGGTCGCGTGAGGCGGTTCGTGAGCAGCGTCCGAACGGCGCCGGGGAGAGGTAATCACGGATAAACACTCCCGGGTTCCGATGGTGACGCCAGGGTGTAGCCGCGGCTGAAGCCGCGGATCATCCCGCTACCCCAACTGCCAAAGACAGTTCCGAAACGGCAGACCCTAGACGATCGTCTCGGGTGGCAGCTGCAGGAGGGCGATGGCGGCCATGATGCGCTCGCTCGCGATCTGCGAGCGGTCCTTGCCGGCCTTGGGATCGTCGTAGTCGGCCGGGGACAAGGGCGCCCCGAACACCACGTTGACGGGGGTTCCGAACCGCGGGGCTCGGCCCTTCCCGTAGGCTTCGTACGAACCGAAGATGCGCACGGGCACGACCAGCACTTGTGTCTTGATCGCGATGAATCCCACACCGGGCTTCGCCGGCTGCAGATTGCCGTCGGGCGTCCGCGTGCCTTCCGGGAAAAGGATCAGACCGCGTTCCTCCTTCAGGGCGCGCAGCACGCGTTTGATCGCGCTCACGTCCTGTCCGCCGTCGCGGTCGACGGGGATTGTGCCGACGGAGTCGAGCCACCAAGACGCGAGGCCGGGTCTCCAGAGCGTCTTGCGCGCGAAGTAGGCGATCTGGCGGGGGACCAGACTGCCGATCGCCGGCGGGTCGATGAAACTGGCATGGTTGGCCGCGACCAGAAACCCGCCGCTCGCCGGGAGGTTTTCCATCCCGATCGCTTGGCCGCGGAAGAAAATCTCGAAGAACACGCGCAGCAGGTAGTGGCACACGCCGTAGACCGGCGTCATCTCCACTTGGGGAAAAGCGCGGCTCATGCGGACAACGCGGCCGTGATCGGGCGCGCGATAGTTTCCACGACTTCGTCGAGGGTGTTGAACGTGGTGTCGACGGCGACGGCCCCGGGGGGGCAGGCGAGAGGGGCCGCCTGCCGCGAGGAATCGAGCCGGTCGCGTTCCGCGATGGAGTCCTGCCCGCCCTCGCGGGCCCGGCGCCTCGCGCGCTCCTCCGGATCGGCGTGGAGGAAGAAGCGGTGGTCCGCCTGCGGGAAAATCACCGAGCCGATGTCGCGGCCCTCCATCACGAGCCCGCGGAAGCCGCGGTCGCGCGCGAAGCCGGCCTGGCCGCGCTGATAGGCGAGCAGGAAGGCGCGCACCGCGGGCACGGCGGCGAAGTGGGAAACGTGGGCGTTGACCTCGCGTCCGCGGATCTCCGCTTCCGGAACGACGCGGCCGCCGACTTCCATCAGCGCCGAGCGACCCTCCAGCCGCGTGCCGAGCGTGATGCGGCCGAGCGCCGCCTCGACCGCCACCTGGTCCGCCGGAGACACGCCGGCGCGCAGCAGTTCCGCCGTGAGCGCGCGGTAGAAGGAGCCCGTATCGACGTGGAGCAGGTTGAAGCGCGCGCTGAGCGCGCGCGAGGTGGACGATTTTCCGGAAGCGGCGCCGCCGTCGATCGCCACAATGAGGAAGTTCTTCGGGTTCATCGGTGGGCTGATGATCGGGTGCGCAGGGTTTCCAACACCGAGAAGAAGTCAGGGAATGTCTTCGCGCAGCAAGCCGGGTCGCGCACCGTGAGCCACGGGCGGCCGTCTCCGTGCAGGTCGTGGCAACCCAGAATGCCGAGGCTCATCGCGAATCGGTGGTCGCCATGGGTGTCCACGGTCTCTCCGGCGCGGAGCGGACGCGGGTGGATCGTGAGCGAATCCTCAGTCTCCTCGATTTCCTGCCCGAGGCGGCGCAACTCGCGCGCCATGCCGGCCACCCGATCGGTCTCCTGCTTCCGGGTGTGCGCGATGCCCGAGATACGGGTGCTGCCCTCCAGCAGCGGCGCGATCGCCGCGAGGGTGAGGAAGGTGTCGGAAAAGCCGCTGAAGTCGCGTTGCACTCCCCGCTTCCGGCCGCCGCTGAAAGCCGCCCGCACCGCGCCGCCGGTTGCCGTCACGTCAAGACCGGCCTCCTGCAGCACGCCGATGAAGCGGGTGTCGCCCTGCAGGCCCGAGCCGGGCCCGTGCAGGCCGGGTAACTCGAGCGCGCCGCGTGTCACCAGCGGTAGCGCCAGGAAGTAGCTCGCCGCCGTGGCGTCGGGCTCGATCGGGTAGGGGTCGGCCGCGACGGTGAAATTCCGCTGCGGACTTACCACGATCAATTCCGGCGAAACCCACGTCGGGGCCGGTTGGCCGAACTCCCCGAGCAGCGCCGCGGTCATATCCACGAACGGACGGCGCACCGTGCCCGTCAGCGCGATTTCCACCGGCCCGCGCGCGAGCGGGGCAACCATCAGCAGTGCCGAGAGCAATTGGCTGCTCTCGCTGGCGTCGAGCGTCACGCGGCCGCCCTTCAACCCGCGCGAATGGATCTCCACGGGCAGGAAGCCCTCCTCGCCGGTGCAACGGATGTCGGCCCCAAGCTGGCGCAACGCCGCGATCAACGGCTGCATCGGTCGGCGCCGCATCTGCGGGACGCCGTCCAGGCGGTGCGTGCCACGCGGCGCGGCGGCGCAGAGGGCGGTGAGAAAACGCGCCGCGGTTCCGGCGAGGCCGACGAAAAGATCGGTCTCCGCGGGGCCGAAGGCGGCGTCCTGATCTGAGACCGTGATGGTCGCCGCGGATTCGTCAGCCTCGACCTTGAACCCCAGCCGGCCGAGCGCGGCGGCCATCAGGCGGGTGTCGTCGCTGAAGAGCGCGCCGGAGAGTTGCACAGGTCGCGGGCAGAGCGCGGCGAGGAGCAGGGCGCGGTTGGTTAGGCTCTTGGAGCCCGGCGGCCTGACCTCCCCGCTCACGGGCGACGTGAAGGGTGTGATCGGCAGCAAATCGGGCAGGGACATTCGGCGCGCAGGGTCAGGGACCCCCGCCCGCGCGCCAAGGATTTTTCGGGCGTGGGACGGCGCCGGCCGGTCTGCGCCCCGGGAGGCGAATCGGGCGAAGGTGGGGAAATGCCACGGCGGACGGCTTACTCGGCGAGGCTCACGCCCTCGTTCTTGCGGGGGCGTGAAGGCTGGAAGCGCGTCGAAGGTCCGGTCGTCAGTGCCGTCTTTTAGGTCGGAGGAAATCGCGCGTCACCAGGAAGGTGCGCGGACCACGGGTTGCATTTCCCCGCGGGGCAGCGGCAGATCCAGCCGCTCGATCGCGCCGTCGAAAAGCAAGCGGCGTTGCTCCGGGGAGAGTCCGGGTTCGAAGAGCGCCTGGCGGTATTCCCGGTAAACGGTCTCGGTCTCGCGCGCGTTGGCGACGCGCACCGCGGTGCCGATGGCTTGGTCGAGCTTGCCGCTTTCGCGGACCCCCAGGGTTCTCGCGGCCTCGGAGCGGATCGCGTCCCGCTCCGTGAGCAGGGCGGCGAGCCGTTGGTCGTACTCGGCGCCGACCTCGGAGATGCGTTCTCTTGCGGCGACGATGCGCTCCAGAACCGCGGGTGGGATCGCGCCGCCGCCGCGGAGCGCACGGCTGGGGATCACCACGAAACGCAGACCCTCCGCCTCGAAGCGGTAGCTCGCCTGCATCGGCAGTTCCCGGGTGCCCGCGAGGATCGTCTCAATCCGCTCCACCGCCCGCCGCTGCGCAGCGCTGATTTCCTGGAGAAGGGTGTTGAGGCGGGCCTGCAGCGTCGCGGGAAGCGGGGTGCGTTCCATGACCGGCACGATTTCCGTACGGCCCGCGAGTCCGCGGCGGATCTCCTCGGCGAGTGTCTCCAGTTCCGCGAGGGGTGTGCGTTGCCTGTCGGCGAGGGCCTTGAGCGGGTTGGGGCGGAAGAACGCGAAACGGAGCCCGTCGTACGCGACGACCGCGTCGTAGAGTTCCTTCTTCAGCGCGGACTTGCGCGTCTCGTAGTCGGCGAGCCGGGCGGCGACCTCGACGGGCAGGTCGGCGGGCACGGAGATGCGGGCGGGCTCGGGTGGAAAGAAAACGTACGGGTGGTTGGCGGCGGCGGCCTCGGGATTTTCCCCGGCGTTGAGCAGCTCGAGCGCGATCTCGCGCAGCAGACAACGCTGCGCCGGCAGCAGGGCGTCCTGGTAATAGGCGGCCGCGCGCATGACCTGCGCGACCTCGGAAGGGGAGAATCCCCGGCGTTCCTTGTCTCCCAACCGCCACTGCCGGTAGGCGTTCCAGCTTAGGTCGCTCGAGCCGAGGTCGCGCCGAAGACCCTCGGCGGATTCCTCCAGGGCCCGCAGCGCCAGGTTCTGGCGGGCCGCGAAGGCGCCGAGCGCCGACGCCCGCTCCACCGGTTCAAGCGACTGCACCCGCTCCAGTTCCGCGCGTAGCTCGGCGAGCAGGGCGACCTTGGTGCGCCGGTACTCGTCGACGCGGCCCTTGAGGCGCTCCGGCAGGCGCTTCAACGCGAGACGGGTGGCGAGGGCCGGGTAGAACGGTTCGTTGACGTGGGCGGCCATCTCCGGCGGCGCCGCGAGACGTCCGCCGACGGGATTGGTGCGGGGCAGCGCGCGGCCGAGCGGAGGCGGCGTGGGTGGAAAAAACACCGGCACGCGCTCGTCAATGAAGTCGCCACCGCGCGTCCGTGGCTCCCCGGGCGAGCGGCCGAACTCGGGGTCCGGGATCTGGGCGGCGCCGCCGACCGCCAGCAGGGCGGCAAGTGCGGACCCACGGATGACCGCCGGCCGGCTTGGCGCTGGATTGGGCCCTCGGAGGCGCATGCGGGAGAGGTTAATGCCCGGGGCGGAAACGCTCGCCAAGCCGGGACTCGCGCCGCCCTCGGCGGCGTCAGAGCCGGAGGAAGAGGCGTTCGAGCCCGTAGGCCAGCGCGGCGGTGACCGGCAGGGTGAGTACCCAGGCCCAGAGGATGCGTTCGACGACGCCCCACTTCACGGCGCTGAGACGCTTGGTGGCACCGACGCCCATGATGGAAGTGGAGATCACGTGGGTGGTGGAGACCGGCACCCCCATCGTGGCGGTGCCGTGCAGGATGATGGCCGCAGTGGTCTCGGCCGCGAAGCCGTGCACAGGCTGCATCTTCACCATCTTGTGGCCCATGGTGCGGATGATGCGCCAGCCGCCCGCGGCGGTGCCGGCGGCCATGGTGATGGCGCAGGTGATGACCACCCACACGGGGATATCCTTGAACTCCTGTACGCGGAGGAACTGCGCCCACTCCGGCAGGTTGGCGAAAGCTCCGGTGCTGGTGCCGGTGAAAAGGGCGAGCGTGATGATCCCCATCGTCTTCTGCGCGTCGTTGGAACCGTGGCTGAAGCCCATGAAGCCCGCGCTGATCAGCTGGGCCTTGCCAAAGATAAGCGCCACGATTCGCGGCGTCGCCCGGCGCAGGATGACCAGCAGCACCCCCATCAGCACGGCTCCCCCGATGAAGCCCACCAACGGCGAGGTGAACATGGGAAGCACGACTTTCGGCCAGAGGCCGATGGCGGCTCCCTTCTTGTCCGTCGCGCTCCAGATCAGGACGCTCCAGTTGCCCGCCGCGGTCGCCATTGCCGCGCCGCAGAGGCCGCCGATCAGCGCGTGGCTGGAGCTGGACGGAAGGCCCAGCCACCACGTGAAGAGGTTCCAGATGATGGCCGCGAGCAGTGCCGCGAGCACGGTCGTCATCGTGACCGCCGAGGCATCCACCAACCCGCCGCTGATGGTCTTGGCGACCGCGGTGCCCACGAGCGCTCCGATCAGATTCCAGAACGCGGCCCACATGACCGCGGCCCGGGGGCTCAGCACCTTGGTCGAGACCACCGTCGCGATCGCGTTCGCGGTGTCATGGAAGCCGTTGATGTACTCGAACGTGAGGGCGGCGAGCAGGACGATGAGGAAAAGGGTCATGGGCGGTCGCGCGGAACCGGGTCCGGGACGGAGGGCGGGGACAACTCAGGAATGCTTGAGCACGATCTGCACGACGACGTTGCCCGCGTTGCGGCAACGGTCCACGGCCTGCTCGACCATCTGGTAAAGGTCGTGGAGCACGACCAGCTCCCGCGGGTCGGAGGGTGACTGGTAGAGTTCCTTCATGAGCTGCAGCATCACCTTGTCAGCCTCGCCCTCGGCGAACTGCAGGCGGTCGTTGGCCTCGCGGATGCGCTCGACGTTGGTGCCGCCGCGCAGCTGGCTCACCATGAACACGACGGCGTCGGCCGCCTGGAGCATTAGCTCCGCCTGGCGTTCGAATGCGGCGTGCGGGATGCGTCCCGGATAGATCGAGAGCCGCTCGGCGATCTTTTCCACCTGCTTGGGGATGCGGTAAAGGGCGAACGAGAGTTCCTCGATGTCCTCGCGCTCGAGGGGCGTCACAAAGGTCTTCGCCAGCGCCTCGGTCATCTGCTCGCGGATCCGCTTCTCCTTGCGACGGCTCTGGATGAACTCGTCGAGCGAGACGCCGGCCGCGGCGCCGGAGGCGATCTTCCGCAGGGCGCTGGCGAACAGCTCCGCGCTCCGCTTCGCCTCCAGGGCTCCCGCCTCGAGGAGATCGAAGAACTTGTCGTCTTTACCGAGGAGTTTCTTGAGGGAAAGCATGCGTGTTCGGGGTAGCGGACGACCGGGTGATGGCGAAACAAATCTCCTCCGCCTCAGCCTTTCCCGCGGAGCGTGATCCAGAGCAGGCCGATGCGTTCGCGGATGGCGAGGGAACTGCCGCCCAGCGCGTCGAAGCCGAAGAGGAAGTCGTCGAAGGAAAGCGGGTCGTCGTGATGCGCGCGGTAGTCGCTGGGGCACGCCAAGGCATCGGCGCCCGCGGCGCGGAAGAGCGCCATGGCGCGCGGCTGGTGCCACGCCGAGGTGACCACCGCCACCGGGGCGCCACCCGCAATCCGCGCGACCCGGTTGGCCTCGTCTTCGGTGTCGCGTCCGTCCTCGGAGAGGATGATCCGTCGCGGATCAATGCCGAGTTGCACCGCCGCGCGGGCGAGCACGGCCGCATGCGTGGGTTTTCCCGCTGGTCCGCCGCCGGTCATCACGAGCCGCGCCTCCGGGACGGC
>JACCDP010743820.1_pt1 | contig 21904 bp, 22 predicted proteins | sample 7445841 | NCBI WGS metagenome assembly JACCDP01 (sample SAMN15323441, study PRJNA562643) | freshwater metagenome | isolation source: river surface water | place: USA:Blue River Watershed | collected 2017-08-17
GAACCTGTGGTAGTCGCAGAACCTGTGGTAGTCGCAGAACCTGTGGTAGTCGCAGAACCTGTGGTAGTCGCAGAACCTGTGGTAGTCGCTGAGCCTGTGGTAGAAGTCGTAGCACCCACCGAACTCGTTATAGCGCCTACGGGGTTCGCACTTACAGACGATCAGTATAGTGATATAATAGTGGCGTCAATCTCTGCCTCGATTCAAGAAATACAAAAAAAGGTAGGAGCCCCAGATGATGATGGATGGATCCAAGTATCTTCTCGTCGCACTCATAAATTCAAAGAACTCATACCATCGCAAGTTCCCACCAAGCCACGCAAACGTAACAAGAAACATGTACAGTTTGAAGCGCCGGTAGAAGCGCCGGTAGAAGCGCCGGTAGAAGCGCCGGTAGAAGCGCCGGTAGAAGCACCTGTAGAAACAGAATCGCCCTTAGAATCACAGCAGGAAGAGGCTGTGAACACACCGGTAGAGGAACCAGTAATTATGAAACCAAATGTAGGAAACACAGAACAACATGATGCGCCGTATTATACTGACGACGATGAAGAAGGCATAGAGGTAGTCATGCTTATCATTGGTCTAAGTCTATCCACTCTATGTATAGCCGCACTTATGTATATGTAATATGAAAAACTAAAAAAATCAAAAAGACTAGGTAAATCCTACTCTTTTTGATTTTGTATTTTGTGTATGAACCTGATTTCTTATGGATTAGGAGGTTTGCCCTTGGTAATAGGATTCAGGAAGATAGGACCGTACAACCACGGTACAGGCAAAGCCCATTTTGTCAGATCCATAATCAGACCAGTCACAGGAGTAAATACTGTGGCGGAGTTCGCGCGTGGCTTTATGGCCATTGTGAGGAAACTCGTAGATGAAGAGATTGGTGAGCGAGACCTCGTGTGGCTTACAGCCAACAACTTCTGCGATAGATTCAATAATCGACGTGTCTGGCTTTACAATATGAGTCATATCGGACAGTTCAAGAACCGCTTCACGAGTTTTACGCCGCCACATTACACGAATAGGACTATTGTTGTGCATGATGAACGCAAGAGGAGCAAGATCAGAAGAATCGTTGGAAGGATGAAAGTTCATTGTTGGAAAGGAAGATGGATAACTGGATAGAATACAAAGAGGGGTGGGACCACAGAACAAAAAGGAGACTCTTGATAAATCAATTTTTTCAAGCATGGGCATTAACCAAAGTAACTGTGTACGGGCGACCCACCGGCTGGGCTCATGAGGCGACTTACAGGTTCCATCGGAACGATGCGTAAGTTAAATTCGACAGACATTTTGTCGACTGCGTAATCTCCCCACGCACATTGCCGAAAGTTTTCATAATCTCCAGGAAGAGCAGTGCCACTTGTAAGATTCCAATTGGTAATCTGGAAGCGATCCTTCTCACATCCTACAATGGCACTAATCGAATCTAGAATAGGACCATCCATTTGTAGGATCCATTCGCGCATATCCGGTTTTGATTCCGAATTGGCGAGATCAAAGTTGTCTGGTATGTATTCAACAAGGACTTGATGTGTGTGTTCTAGCCAATGAAGCACGTAGGTACATTCCCATAGATGAATGCGCGCGATTACATAACCAGACGGAATGTGCATAGGAGCAGGGCAAGGGATGGAAATCATATTGTAGGTGACATAGGTATATTTTAACACAAAAAGAATCAATTTTGTCAAACAGGCTGCGCTTTCTACTTACGGGTACGAGGACCAAGATTGGTTTCAATCATAATGCGCGCAACAGTTTTCGTGCGAATACGCTCAGAACGACGGGATCCATGTTCTACTCCACGATTCGTGCGACTACGAATACGCTCAGAACGACGGGTACCAGTAACAGTGGATCCTTGAATGATTCCAGTCGCAACGACTTCGTCATCGAGATCGGCATTGTTCCATTCGCGGTCATCATCATGATCGCTTACAACGGAGGGTTCATATTCGGAATCATATTCGTGGGCAGAGACTACAGAGTCCATGGAGTTACGACGGGTGTTCTTGGAAGGCATTGTGTTGCCAACACATCACAGTGTCACCGTGACATTCAATTTTTAGCCTCGCCGCGTTGTGCGGCCTCTACAAGACGTACTGCCTGTGTCATTTCGTCATGTGTCCCTGATAAGGATGTTGGGCGATGTAAGAGTGGAATCTTCTTTGTATCGATTTCCTCTTGGGATTCAAAAACATCGGATAAAACGGAAATAAAAGAACCCATTGTTGTATATCTATGTTAGAAACACATAGAATTTAAGCCACATGTCCAATATAAGGGCTTGACCAATATCGCGGCCATGTAAATGCGTAGCGTTGCGCATCCACATCCATAACCGCCAATCCTTGTGGGAATTCTGTATCCACGGGTGGAACGGACATCCAGAATCCCCAATCGCCTTGGAAGGAAGGGATAGTGACATGATAGGGATATCCGCGACCGTCTCCAAGATGTTGAGATACGGATTGGATCCAAGAAAGACCAGCGCGGCGCACATCAGGATCTCCGCCAGGTGCGATCGGGCCTGCGTGACTTACAATGGCTCCAAATGGCTTACGGTGATTCAGCAAACCCTGCCAGAATTGTTTGCTATACAGGAGTCCATCATCACCCTCGCGTAGCTCATCGACATCCGGATCCGGCAAATCAAGAATAATTACATCGTACACTCTGTTTGTATCACGAAGAAATTCACGGATATCTGCGGCATAATAGGACAGGCGAACATCATTGTAGACTTCATCCGAAGCCCAAGATAAATATCGGCGACAGAGATCCACAAGCGGCCCGTCAATATCGACCCAATCCACGCGAGCTACAGATTCTGAATTCCATTTGAGTACTTCGCGCGCCGTAGCACCTTCTCCACCGCCAACAATCAATACATTTTTCAAAGGGATATGTGACGTCGCAGCTAACACAGGATGGACCAAATGTTCGTGATAAATGGCTTCATCGGATTCGGCGGATTGGATTTCCTTGTCGAGAAAGAGAACCTTTCCGTAAACAGGAGATTGCGCAATCACGACTTGGCATGTAGGCGTGGTACCGGCCCAATAGCACTGACCAATGCTATATACAGAAGAAGTGTCGGAACTACAGGCATCTTCCACAAAGTTGCCTCCTTCCAGGGAATTCATCAAATCAGTATTTACGTGTGCCATTTTTGTGCCATACAGTCTATGACGCAAAAATAGAATCAATTTTGGCTCAAGTTTAAAACGAAGGGTCTCCAAAATATTGTTTTTTCTTAAAACCGTAGGTTTTAAGAAAAAACTATATGTCGAGAGAACCCTTAGTACGCCCATAAGGCTTCTCACAAAATATCGTTAACGATATTTTGGAGAGCCTTATTAACAGCCGTAGTGCTCAATTGTAGAACTATCCGTAAAGATTTGAGGCGATAGACTCGTAGGATTTTTACTCGATAGATAATGTTTGCGACACAGGGGTACATATTGCTCATCGGCACCAATACAGGGAATGCCGGCTACAACAGAGGCTTCCGCTTGATTTGTGCGCGCAAAGGTAAAGATCGCAGGTGTTCCGTCACGGCAACGTTTACACATGGCGGTAAGCTTTGTGACACGATCCGCCATGGGAACAAGATCGAGTACACGCCCAAAGGGTCTGCGTTCCGCATCGCCATCCAAACCAACGACAACCGCATGTTTTCCACATTTATCGACCACATCCAAAATGAACGGAACAAGGTCAGGAAAGAATTGTGCTTCTTCTACAACGACAAGACGACTGCTTTTGTATTCTGGTCTATCCAACATCGGCATAAGCGTTTCCGTTGCAACGGCGGGAAGCATCTGTTTGTCGTGATTCACAATCATAGGTTCCGTAGTATAACGAGTATCCATCGAATGCGTGATTACAAATACAGACCAGCCGAGTGCCTGATGACGCCGGATGATACTTTGGATGGCAGACGACTTGCCAGCAAACATAGGCCCAATCAATAGTTCCAAGCTCATTTTCTTATTATTGCTGCGCTTCTTCATTACAGTCGAACGCACTTCAATTTTCAGCTTTTTGACCGAATCGAAGGGTTACGCGACTACGATGTAACCTGTCATCAATCGCGTAGAAACATCGATCTGGCTTGTACATACGTCCGTCTTTACGATCTTTAAACCGCACCTTATGTACAAGTCTGTCGATCACGTAATTCATTAGATAATACCACTTGTTGTTACTAAGTTCTTGAAATCGCTGCGTGCGATATTCGATTGCGTTCGTCATATTCTATAAGAATTGTGTGGTATTACACAATAGACCGCGACGAGAATTTCAAATTTTTATCACGGGATTGGGAATCTAGTTTGCGCTCGAAATAAGGCTTTTAACCAAACTATCGTTTGGTTAAGCCTTATTTAGCGAAGCAAAGGCGTGCTACGGGTTCTCTAAATATCGTTTTCTAGAAAACGATATTTTGGAGACCCTGCGCTCGAAAATTGATGCGCTAGCGCCCGTCTAAAAGAACATCATACAAATCAGAAGAGGAATGCCAAACCTAAATCATTCATCCGAAACAGAATCGATCGTAGGGGTTCAATTTGGGGTCTTCAGCCCTGATGAAATTGTGCGACGTTCCGTATGTGAAGTCACAAATTCATCGATTGCCGACGGTAAGCTAAATGGTCTCTTTGATCCCCGTATGGGTGTATTAGAGAACGGGAAAGTTTGTCGTTCCTGTGGACAAAATAACCACAATTGCCCCGGCCACTTTGGACACTTTACACTTGCTCGCCCTGTGTATTATACGCAGTTCTTCAAGCTCGTTATGAAGGTTCTGCGCTGCGTATGTTTCAAGTGTAGCAAACTCCTTATTGATAAGTCCCGTCATAGCCATCTTCTGAAACATAAGGGTGAAAATCGCTGGAAACTTGTCTTGGAAGCCTGTGCGGGTATTAGCCGTTGTGGAGAAGACACGGAAGATGGCTGCGGTACTCGTCAACCTACGAAATACAAAGAAGAACCTGTACACCGTATCTTTGCCGAATGGAAGAATCTACAACTCCCGGTCGATGAAGAAGGCAATACCAATCTTACAATGCCGTTCGAGCCTGAATATGTACATCGTATCTTGCGTCGTATTACTGACGAAGATGTCGATTTCATTGGCCTCAGTCGGTATTGGTGCCGCCCTGATTGGCTAATGTGTACTGTTCTTCCAATTCCTCCTCCTCAAGTGCGCCCTTCGGTTATGCAGGATAACAACCAGCGTTCCGAAGACGATTTGACCAGCAAACTTATGGAAATCATCAAGGCCAACGAACAACTCAAGAAGAAGATTGCCGATGATCCTAAGAAGCGTTATATTGATGAATGGACGAACTTGCTCCAATATCATGTAGCGACTCTCGTCGACAACAACATTCCAGGTGTAAGTCCTGCTGCCCAACGTTCTGGTCGTCTCTTGAAATCCCTACAACAACGTCTGGGCTCTAAGGAAGGTCGTATCCGTTCGAACTTACAGGGTAAGCGTGTGGAATATTCCGCGCGTTCTGTGATTACACCGGATCCAAACATTAGTGTCAAAGAACTGGGTGTGCCTATGAAGATTGCGATGAACCTGACCTATCCAGAAAAGGTTACCGCATTCAATCAAGCAAAGCTCTACAAGCTTATTCAGAACGGTCCTGATAACTATCCTGGTGCGAAGACTATTCAACGCGCCGATGGTCGTCTCGTCTCTCTCAAACATCTCAATACGAAAACCATCGAACTCTTCGAAGGAGATACGGTGAATCGTCATTTGATGGACGGCGATGTAGTACTCTTTAACCGTCAGCCTTCTCTCCACAGAATGTCTATGATGGCGCACATTGCCAAAATTCTTCCCTACAACACCTTCCGTCTGAATGTATTCGTTACAGCGCCTTACAATGCGGATTTCGATGGTGATGAGATGAATTTACACGCACCACAGTCTGTAGAGGCTGCGACCGAACTCCGCGAGATTGCGGCGGTTCCTCTACAAATCGTAAGTCCGCGTGAATCGGTTCCTATCGTATCCGTTGTACAAGATACACTGGTTGGTGCGAACCGTTTCACACGCCCGAACGTACTCTTCAATAAAAAGGAAACCATGAACTTACTGATTCACGCCAAGCGCTGGAACGGTGTCCTTCCTGAACCGATTACTACGGATCCTCAGCCTATGTGGTCGGGTCAACAACTCCTTTCTGCTCTCCTGCCACCGGTCAGTCTTGCTATGAAGAATAGCAGTGAACAGATGGTGACCATTCACAATGGGCAAATCCTCGAAGGTATTCTGGATAAATCTGTGTTCTCCAAACAACTCCTCCATATTATTTACAACGACTACGGCCCTGAAATGACCGTGGATTTCCTGGATTCCCTACAAGCTATGATTGCCACCTTCTTAATGAACAGTGGCTTCAGTGTAGGTATCTCGGATTTGATTGCCGACGATGGCACGATCCAAGAAATCAACGTGGCGCTCCAGAAGCTCACCAAGACCATTGAAGATCAGATCTTACAGCTCCACACGGGTCTCTTTGAGAACTCCAGTGGTCGTTCGAACCAAGAAGAGTTTGAAGGTAAGCTCATGGGCACGTTGAACAAGGCTGTAGGAGAAGCAGGTAAGATTGGTCTGAAATCGCTTGCGGAAACCAACCGTATGACCAACATGGTAAAGGCGGGTTCCAAAGGTAGCGATGTAAACGTTTCCCAGATGATTGCGACACTAGGTCAGCAAGCGATTGAAGGCAAACGTGTACCCAACGGTTTCCAACATCGTACTCTTCCCCATTTCAAGCGTTTCGATGATTCCGCACAAGCCCGCGGCTTCATCAGCTCGTCCTATATCAAAGGTCTACAACCGGATGAATTCTTCTTCCACGCGATGTCTGGTCGTGAAGGGTTGATTGATACCGCCGTAAAAACCGCCGATACAGGGTATATGCAGCGTCAGATCCGTGTTGCCCTAGAAGATCTCATCACACAACATGATGGATCGGTGCGCGACGCAACGGGCAATCTCCTACAACTCGCCTATGGAGAAGATGGTGCGAACGCTACCAAGCTTGAAAACCAACCTCTTCCAATCGCTACGATGAGCGATGATGAAATTCGCGAACAATACGCTGCTGACGGTGCGGCTGGTGCTGAACAGTACATTGCGGATGCGCTCGAAGATCGTCGCATTCTTGTAGAAAAGGTCTACCAAAACAAACCACAGAAGACGGTTCGTTATCCAGTCCATCTTGAACGTCTTATCCATGCGATCAAGTATCAATTCCATTTGGTGCGCGATCAAGGTACAGTGACGGCAAGTGAAGTGTTGGAAGCACAGGAAAAGATTCTCGCACGCACACACAGCAAGAATCGCCTATGGGCTGCGCTTGTCCGTTATCATATGCGCCCTAACGCATTAAAGAAGATCGGATATACACCGGTTGCGCTTGAAGCACTTGCGGCGCAAATCGTACTCAAACACTGGAAGTCTTGGGTTGAACCTGGACAACCTGTAGGTGTGATTGCCGCGCAGTCCATTGGTGAACCTGCTACGCAGATGACACTGAACACATTCCACTTGGCCGGTGTAGCCGCCAAGTCGAATATGACTCGTGGTGTACCTCGTCTCAAGGAATTACTGAAGGCGACTCGTAATCCGAAGGCCATTGAATTGACTATTCCCCTCCGTCGCGACTTGCGTGATAAGAAGGAAGAAGCACGTCGTGTAGCCCAAGAACTCGAATTCACATTGCTACAAGACATCGTAACGGTTGCTCGCATTTACTACGATCCAAGCGATGCGGCAACTACTATTGCGGGCGATAAGGACTGGTTGTCCTATTTGACCGCATTCGAGGCGGCGCGTTCTGGATCTGGTGCGGTTCGCCAAGCTGCGGATCCTCTGTCCGAAGATGGCGGAGAAGAAGACGCTCCTGCGCAAACCGAAGTCAAATCTCCATGGATTCTACGTTTCGAACTCGATCGCGAGCGTATGTTTAACAAGAATATCACCATGGACGATATTGCCTACATCTTGAAGACCAAATTCAACGGAGAACTTGAAACCGTATATACAGATTACAACGCAACTCGTTTGGTTGTCCGTGCGCGCTTGGTTGCCGGAGAAAATCCCATCGATGACTTGAATACGCTCAAGACGATCCAGAATCGTGTCTTGTCTTCGACTGCGGTTCGCGGTATTCCTGGTCTCCGCTCGGTCAATTACCAAAAGATCAGCGATGTTGTGGAATACAAACAAGGTAAGTATCAACCGGTCGATCAGTACATTCTCATTTCCGATGGCAGCAACTTCCGCGAAGTCATTGTCCATCCGGATGTGGATGCGACCCGTGTCATCAGTTCCAACGTACATGACATGTATGAAAACTTGGGTATTGAAGCGGCTCGTGCGACCCTATTCAAGGAAATCACAACGCTCTTCCAAGAATCTGGTTCCAGTGTGAACTACCGTCACGTGTGTATCTTGCTCGATAAGATGTGCCACAAGGGCCGTATCATGAGTATCGATCGTTACGGTATCAACAAGAATGACATTGGTCCGCTTGCGAAGATGTCCTTCGAACAAACGGAAGATATTGCGCTCCGTGCGGCGATCTTTGGAGAACGTGATCCTGTACTTGGTGTGAGTGCCAAGGTCATGTTGGGTGCTCCTATTCGTGCGGGCACAGCATTCTCTGAAATTCTGTTTGATGAAGTCTCTGCGATTCGCCTCGCGGAATCCACACCTGAACAACGTCCTTCTGCTCCTCAAGGTCCTCTTGGATACAGCGAAGAAGAAATGGACGCCATGCTCTACGACGAAGACGATGCCGGCGAATGTAGCATTGCCGAACTCCGTATGCCTGGAGGCATTCCACCTTCCACGATGGCTCCAATCGCAGAGGAAGAAGCCGACGTCGACATTGCCATTATCGAATAAACATATAGAATCAATTCATTCATATTATAATTTTTGCTTGTTCAAACAGTCAAAAATTATCCGGCTCATCTAGATGGAGGTAGGATTTCACAAATTTCCGAGCGGCAAGGAGTATCTCTTTGTTCGCGAAAGCAAAAGCCAAGACAAAGGTGATCCCGTATTTTTGCGCAATATTATCTTTTTGGAGAATACTGCCAATCCACGTGAGATTGCGATTGTACGCGAATGGGGTGCGGAAGGAAATAAGCATGTATGGGAACCACCCAAAGGGCAGATGGAATGGAAAGAACTCCGCGAATCCCATATACGCAAAGGTAGCAAAATAACCCCCGAACAACTACTTCCGTATATGCGCGAAGGTGTCTTGCGTGAAATGTCTGAAGAAGCCAAAGTCTTTCCGGATGAAATTACACATCTACGAATGATACCGCTCAGTTATACCGAAGAATGGCCCTCGAGTGGCCTATCTGGTGCGAAATTTCAGTATCAGTTCTGGACAGCCAAACTCAAGCCGAAACACATGTTGGAAGCACAGAAACGCCTCGAGTATTTGGCAAATCATCCGGATTTAAAGGATATGTTGCCGGCGGATGTATGTGAAAAAGATGCTATCATGTGGTGGAAACCTGAAGATGGATGGTCCAAAATACGCGGTGCTTTTTCGCAAAAAATGACTGCTTTGTTTTACAAAGAACTAGACAAGCATGGCGTACGAAACTCTTGAAATATGGGACTGTGGTGGCCCTTCCACTACACCCATTACCTCCTCAACAACATTATGTAAATCACGAATTATTTACAGTCCTGAAAGTCGAGCCCTTCAGCAGTGTAAAAACGAGATCAATAGCTCTTACCAAGAAGGTAAATGGGACGATTATAAAAAGATTACAAACCCCTATGAGTACATCTTCTTATCATGGAATCGTCGATCTTCACGATCCGTAACAACTCGTCAGCCCCTATCGCGTTCCTACTTCAAAATGATTGAACTCTGGAAACGCCTTGGGCTAAATGAGTATCTAGCGACACTTGTTCGAAATACAGGTGGGCTTGTGACGGCACATGCTGCGGAAGGACCTGGTGGATTTATTGAAGCCTGTACAGTTATGGCTGAGAAGAATGCATGGGAATTCAAATCGGCTCATGCGATTACGCTTCGCTCGGAAGCGAAGAACGTTCCAGGATGGCGAAAAGCAGCTCGATTTCTTACAAACTATCCACAGATTACGATTCATGACGGGCAGGATGGTACTGGCAACATCTTGCTCAAAGAAAACCAGGACGCGTTTGTAAATACAGTGCGAACTGCGTATCCGCAGGGTGTACATCTCTTTACCGCGGACGGCGGATTTGACTTTAGTAGTGATTACAACGCGCAAGAAGATTCCATCTTTCCACTTCTTCTTGCGGAAACCCTTCTCGGCCTTCGTGTTCTAGCAAAAGGCGGATGTCTTGTGATTAAATGCTTTGATACAACCGAACAACCAACCCTTGATCTTATCTGGCTTGTATCGCGCGCCTTCTGCGATTGGGGTATTGTAAAACCACGCACAAGCCGTGCCGGCAATGCCGAACGCTACATTATCGGCAAGGGATTCTTAGGAGATATTGATGATATTCTTAGTGTCTTTGAAACTACGCAGCAAGCACAAACATTCACACATTCTCTTATTGCGACACCTACATGCGAGGATTGGAAACGGACGCTAGTGCTGTTAACCGATCTACAAGAAAAGATTGAGCATATGGAAATTATGGTCATTCGTGAAACGCTTGATCTAATCAAGCATACCGATCATGCCATTGTCAAACGGCTTGTCAAGGAAAATGTACAGCGATCTGTTGCATGGTGTGAAGAACATGGTGAAGAAATATCGGCAATATGGACAGCCGATCTCGAGAAAAACATTCAGAAAGAAGCACATGATCTTCTGAACATACTGAACCCGCAGTCCAACCGCATTTCGTATTCCTACTCGTCATGGCAATCAAGGAGTACCATAACCAGTCATTTAACGTTTGAAGGATTTCGAACCCCCGAAGGAATTCGATCCGATACAATCCATTCTACGAATCCATTTATGCGCGCGAAACCATCAACCAATACAGTTGTAATTGGGAGGAGCGGACCCATGTAAGACACACAGAATCTAATCGACTTTTTTACCTGCGGCCGCCAATTGAGGTTTCACAATACGATCTACTAGCACAGTCCCAACAGCTACAGACGCATCGTGCTGGGATTTGGATCCACGTTCTACACGTTCGAATTGCTCAATCATAATGGCCATGATTTCACGATTGTATGTACGAGTCAACAGCATTTCGAAGATTTTCGGAAACTCTGTTTGCCATTCCGCAAACTGTGTGCTAACTTGTAACGGTGTCATTGTTTCTAAGGCTTTTTCGACTTCTTCAATCATACGTTTTACACGTACAGAACGAGGTTCTTGGGTTTCCTGATTTTCCGACATTCTCTTCTGGATCCACGTGGGCATTTCTTATAATAAAAATACCGCGTGTAATCAAAGAAAGACAAGGATGCCAAAACATACACGCAAGCACCGCGGAGGCGGATTAAGTGATATATTACCGAATACAACCTGGGGACAGTGGGCAAGCTATCCGGGTGCGTTAGCATGGTCTGCGTCGACTACAGCTCCAGCGCCTCTTGCGAATGGAGGTCTCTATACCGGTGCGCAATCCACGGGTTCTTGGGCGTCACAACCCTTTCCCGCAACACAATATGCTCTTGCTGTAGAATCCGCAAAGACAGCAAACATTCCCGAAGTATTCTATCATCAGCGCGTGGATGCCAATATGGGCAATAGCTTTTCGCCCTATGTTGGAAGTCCAATCTCGCCAGAACACTATAGTGCGACGATGGGGCCAAAGATTGGCGGTGGTAAGCGTAAACATAAGAAGACTCGTAACCAACGTAAGAATCGACGCAATACACGCAAACATCGCTAATCCTCAGAAAGGGCTCCAAATAGGGTTCAACGGGGTTTAAAAGGGGTGGCGAAGCAAGCCCCCTTTAAATATCGCAACCGTAAATAAGAAATGCCTCAGACCTTTGTATTCGACTCGCGTTTACCGGTTAGCGAAAACGCATCGGAATCGGACCCAAACCATCCGAAGAATGTTATGCGAAGTGCGGCGATTGTACAAAATCAAGCATCGGCCGATACAAAATACGATATTTATCCACCTCCGCGTGTAGAAGGATTCTCAACAGCGTCCAATCAAACGCTCTTGACAATTCTCAGTATTATCGGTATTATTGTGTCTCTAACATTCTTGGTTCGTGTTGCCAATTTTATTCTGAAAATGGCACTTGTCGTTGTCTTAGTTGTAAGTATCCATTATGCCATAGGTAGATTGGAAAATCGCACTGTGTAGAGTCTATCTTCATGAGCGATCTGAAATTTCATTTGTTCCAACCGTGATTGTTGAAGATATTCACGGTTGTTAATACTTAAGACAGGCGGTACACGGGATGTTTCGAGTTGGAAACGGATACCAAAAGAGGCAAAGTAATCAATCATACGCTCGTGTTTTTCATCACTGATTTTGCCAATCGTGATAGGAGGTTCATACCAATGTTTGAGCATTTCAGTCATGGTAAGAAGAAGGACTTCGAATAAAGCCGCGACATCTCCGTCTACATCAACTTCCAGTTGTACACTGTGAGGTGCGGAAGGTGGAGAGGAGAGTAAAGAGTTTACGAAACGAGTAACCTCAGAGGACATTCTTTATACCCTTTTTCTACAGTTGCTTGTTTAGATGGACCATCTTAATGCCAATAATCACACGCATACGCCCAAATGAGAATTGTACAGATTGCGGTCGATCCGCCGATCGTTGCGGCATTCCGAGTTTCACGATTGACAGGAATATGTGCGAGTTTCAGGAATGGATCCAGGATTGTCTCTTTACTTCCCGTTAATCGTTGTTCTGCACGCGTGACTACACATCCGCCAAGAAGCCACTGGGATGCGACGACGAGCAACGTGAAGATGATAATGAAAAATCGTAGAGGGCTTCTATGCGGCGCAAAAAAGAAGAATGCGATCACGCATACAATAAAGATAGGATGACATGCCATAAGCGCCTTACCTTTTGCGACATCACCGCCGGGTATCCAGAAAAAGAGTGCGCGCGCAATCGCAATAAACAGTTCTACGAGGGATTCTCGAAGCTGCCGCAATACAACAGCTGTATCCCTCTGTTGTAATGTTTCCGATTTCTCAGCATCGTTTTCCATCTTTCTATTTTTAGTGTACGTGTTTTCTATTTTTACTTTTACCTAGATCCATTTTTTCCGTTTTTGGACTTCCAGGATTGGACTTCCAGGATTGGACTTGGGTGAAAAACGGTTGTCCGTTTTTCTATTGTATTTTGTTTTGTATGTTTTCTATGTGTTTTGTGTTTTGTGTTTTGTGTTTTGTGTTGTTTTGTGTTTTCTATGTTTACTCGTCGTCCTCGTCTCCAGCCAGTACGGCGCCACCTAGCTCCTTGTCGAGCTGCTCAAGTACATCCTGTACGTCCACGGCGGAGTCGCAGAACAACTTCTCGTGTACGGCGAGCGCTACGTCACGCTTCATACCGTGCTTCTTGGCCATGTACCGGTCCAGATTACGTTCAGCATCGTCTGCGAGCAGTAGATGGTGTACCTCCACGTGATCCCGCTGCCCCATACGATACGCACGGGCAATAGCCTGGTCTACGATTGCCGGATTCCAGTGGGAGCTGAGGAAGACAATACGGTTGCAGTGCTGTAGGTTGAGTCCGGCCCCGCCCGCTACGATTTGTACCACGATAGCAGTAGGCTTTCCGTCTGCCACGGACTTGCGGCTTTCCTCCGTAACACGCTCCCGCTGAGAATCCGACATACCCCCGCGAATACCCCACACGTTGTACCCAGCGCCGGTAAGGGTTACCTCCGCTAGGTCGAGCTCTCCCTTGAATGTACCGAATACGATTGTAGGGCGCTTCTCGCTGGTGACGAGGAATCTACGGAAGGCGTCCATCTTGGAGGCTGTACCGGTCCACGACTGGCGTGCGTACTTCTCGCCGTACTTGCGCTTCATAGCATCCACGTAGATTGCAGGGTGTGCGATAAACTGGCGGATACGAAGATAGAGCTCGAGTACGATGGCGGTACGGGCATGCGTCTCGATAGCGTGCTCGAAACGCCCTACAAGACTCGCGAATACAGCGGATTCCTCACCATCCGGCATGGTAACAGGATGTACCACGTGCGTAGGCTTGACGGTAGGCATGGTAGGGACAGCCTCACGTACCTCGCTGACAATACGACGGAGAATCACCTCCTTTGCGATCGTAGCGAGCGGGATCTTGATACGGTCCTCGTCCTCCATACCCAGAAACCGCAGCAGGTTACTGAGGTCGTACTTGGTATTCTGGATAGGCGTACCCGAAAGAATCCAGCGGCGCGTAGCAGGGATCTGTACGAGCTCACGGAAGCGCTTCGTACTGGGTCCGTTCTTGAATACGTGGCCCTCGTCGCAGACAATACGATCGAAGGGTACGTCCATCAAGAATGTACGGTTGTGTGCGGCACGGTCGTAGGTTGCGATACAGACGTCGATATCTGTACGACAACCCACGGGACGTACCTCGCGCCAACAACTCGCCACAGTACCGTCCGTACCCTTGCCAGGAGCAAGAATACGGTGCGCAATCTTGGACTGCGTAAGTGCCTCGGACCACTGAGGCTGGAGTACGGGAGGCACAAGGAGAAGAGTATTGGGCACTACGGAATTCAACAGGAGACCAATAGTCATCCACGTCTTACCGAGACCCATCTCGTCCGCCAAGATACCGCCACGCACATACTGCACGCCATCAGCCTCGCGCGCAGTCATCCAGGTAATTGCCTCTACCTGGTGAGGGTGATAGGTAAACCCATCGAAAGGAACAGTGAATGCCATAGTGACTAGAAAGGAAGAAAGGAAGGAAGAAAGGAAGGAGCTAGTGTTGCTTGTACGTTGAAAACACGGGCATCGACCTTCCCAAATCCGAAAAAACGACACCTATCAATTTTTTCCGGATTGACATAGATCGTCGCTAGAATCAGACATAAGAAATTGTGAGACGTACAGGGTACAACTGCTAAGACAGCAGTATTACACTGCCAAGACATCGTTCTTCATAACAATACGATATCCATGACTTACACCCCAAGCAATCACAGCTTTCATACAGTTTGACCGTGATTCCTTGGTAACTTTTTCAACCTTGATTTTGTGGGTATCGATAAACTCCTTGAGCTGACCATAGTCGTCAGGAATTACAACCTCGTTAATGGACCCAAGTTCGTTTTCGGAACCTGGCTCACCACGAGGATTTGGAAAGGAAAGGGGGGTATGAGTGATAATTCCGTACCGCTTGCGAACATCGGCAGGAATCAACTCTTCAAGAGATGTGGGGCGTTCCCACTGAGGCCAGTTTTCGGAACATTGTGCCGTCAAGTGGCCCCGGTGGTGGCAACGTCTACATAGAATGGAGGAAGAAAGGGGGCAACCGTCGTCATTGTGAATGACCGGCTTACCCTTGAACTTTTGACATATAGTACAGAAGGACATTTTGGCAAAAAGGCACATGCCGTCAAAATGGCCACCAAAAAGTCAATTTTTGATAATTTTTAGTACATTTGCCTACAAGGAGCTTATAAAAATATATTAACATATAAGACATGGATCTACGTCCATATGGAATAAAATACACGTTGGGTAAGGAATTGCCTATATTTGGGCCAGATCATATTACGGCAATCGTGTTTAAGAACGAACAGTTTCATTTCCCCTTGGATTCGTATAAAGTGCGTCGAACCCTTGGACAAGGAACATATGGAACCACACTCGAAGTGGAGTCCGTTCGCTCAGGCGCACGCTATGCACTCAAATTACAACGATATGATGATATAAAAGCTATCGATAATGTCGTTCGCGAATCCATCATGAATATTCTTATGGAAAAAGAAAGTGCAACGGAAGAACATGGTCCATATGTCAATCGGTTTTACGAAATTGGACATATTGTTGGATCCAAAGCTATCGTTATGCGCATTCAACTTCTGGATGGAACTCTTGGGGACTATTTGATTCAGAAAACAAAAGAGGAAAATGATCGTGTTATACCGAGTTTCCTTATACAAATTTCCAAGATTCTTGAATTCCTACAACATCAGTTAAACATGTCGCATCGCGATTTGAAAAGCGATAATGTCATGTATGAACTAGTCGATGGGATCCCGCAACCTCGACTGATTGATTTCGGATTAACCTGTTTGACATGGAATGACATACACATTAGCACGACGTCTTTTTTTCCGGAAGATCATACATGTTTACGATCGAGTCGCGATATGTCGCAATTTATTATGGAACTTTTATTGGATTTTGAGACGGAAATGTCGGAATCTCTTTATAACAAACTCGGATCCATTGTAACATTTCATGTTCATACATCCAAATGCCGTTTGGACAAATATTGTCCGTTGGAAGGACTCACGGAATGGGTAAATTCGTACGATTTTTTGAATCGTATGAATGTGGAGAATCCACAGGGGACTCCGACTGCTGTACGAGCTGCTATGGTAAAGTTTTTGAAGGACGGTGGTAAAAAACACAGAACGCGAAAACAGAAATCACGAAAAAATTGAATAGTCAGGGCTATGGATCGAGATGATTGCGTCCTCCTTTCTTCCTTTCTTCCAAAGACAACAATGGCGCACACGACTGTCTTTACTCCCTCCTTTTACGTGCTGAATACGCATCAGCACTTTCGCTTTCCTCATGGCATATGTGATACATTAACCAATGAGGCGTTAACAGACTGGTTCTACAGTCCAGATTACTTCTGTTTCTACATACTTAAACACTTCAAACCTGCTGCGACATTTGCGGACTTAGATACCTACAAAACAAAGGAACTTACGATCTTTGGGCAAGCATGGATGCGCCTAAAATTTCTTGCGGAGGCCTTGGATCCTAGCGTGATTGTAACCAAGCACGAAAAGCGCGCGTTTAGCAAACCTCTGTTCCTTACACACAAACATTGGGAAAATATGGATACTGTTATGACGCGCTACAGTGAGATTGATCGGTTAGCAAACTATATCTGCGCAAAAATCATAGCCGTGTTTGAAACACAGACACCGATTGAACCGGATCATCCTCTGCTTCCTGTACTACAAACATTCTCCTCATCTCTCCCTCTTATCCGCGCGGAACCTCTTGGACAGATCGAGTGGGCCAAATTCTCCGCCCAGGAACTTACCATCTATCCTTACTTTGTCCTCATTGGTCGGTTCTGGTCTGCATTGGAGCCCGTTACACAGGTCAAATATACCTAAACATATAATACGAGTAAAAAAGTAAATGCGGATTACTTTTTTACGTCATGGACACGCTGCCCATAATCAAGGCAAAGATGATCACGGAGATATTGCCTATACCTGGGAAATTTATAAGGACGCGCTTCTTACGGAGAAAGGGCGACGCCAGGCACGCGCCGTGTCGTTGCCTGTGAAACCGGATCGCGTGTATAGCTCTCCTTTGCGTCGCTGTATACAGACTGTGCGCGAGTTTTTGCCCGACACACGCATTCATGTACACGACGGACTCATTGAACGCCAATGCGATCATCCGTGTAATCGCAGATCTTCCATAGAAACAATTGCGAAAACATCTCATAATTTGGACATGAGTCGAGTATGTTCGAATCACAGCCATGCCCATGAAGACGCACATGCCGTACAAAGACGATTTCAATCGGCTCTGTACGAAATTGTAAAAGAATCAGAAGAGGCGAAGGCAACCCATATTCTCATCGTAACCCATTGGGATTTGCTGCGCATCATGTTTCAACGGAATTTGGACAATTGCGAAACTTATTGTTTGGACGCAGGACCTAGTTTCTTTCTTCCCCATTGAACCGTTCGTTCGATCTTTGCACTCGACATCGGTTGACGATAGAGACGGAAATCGAATAACGCGCCTTTGAATCGTTCATCCGCATCTTGTATCCCTGCGGTGACTTCTTCCCAATTCGATCTTCCAATATAGTTCTTTGTTACATACGATTTGAGAGGCATGTGTCCATCGAGCTCTTCATAGACCTTCTTACCATCGATGTAGACATGCCATGTAGGACGGAAACTGGAACCATCTGTCGTGGTTACAGCGATATGAACCCATTTCTTTTTCGGCATTGCGTTCATGACACGAATACGCATCTTGCGTTGTTGGGTATCCCAGATTTCAAACAAGAGATTTGCCTTTTCTTCCTGTTTTTCACCATTGTCGTCTTCAGGATACGTCGAGTCGATGGGTTCTGGGCCAGGGCATTCCCAGAAATCGACATTGGCATCCGTTGTCTGTAAATACGTTTGTGGTGAGAGTTCCTTGGGCGCACGCATCTGGCATACAGGGCTGTTCTCGGAAGGTCGTGCGGCCATGAGACCAAATGCGGAATTTCCGTTTCCACGCCCTTCGATTCCAAGAAGTACATTGTCATGACCGGCTCCATTTCCGAAATCGAAGATGCGCGCATTGTTGGAAAATTCATCAAAATATGCCCACACGGATACAGCACGAAGTTGACGGAGTTCCACTTGGCTATCGAATTCCAATTCGGCATTTTCTCCGATTTTCAGAAACTGTTCGTTTCCTTCACCCTTATTGAGTTCCAGACCCTTTACCTTTGTCTTATGCGGATCTTCGTCGACCTGGGCCTGCCCCGCAATCTTGAGTTGTGTATTTTCGCTGTAATCGAACATATCATCTAACCAACGATACCATACCATAGACCCTTCGTAAAACCACAGTAAGTCGGCAATGTCAGGAGGTGGCGAAGTATCGGCGATTTCTTTTCCCTGTTTGAAGCGTGTAAGACTTGCTAAGACAGCACGGGCTTCCCACTTATCATGGGGCGCCGATGCGACTTTTACGATACGGCCATAATCATCGCGCCCATCTCCGTCCACATCACGGAAATAATCGTCGCGACTAAATTTCATACCAGCACGTGCCGAATCAGTACGATAGGTCAGTGAATCGAGCCCTTCTTGACCTGCTAAAGCACAGGCCAACATACGTGATTCGGGATCTCCTTCCTTTTCGACTACACGACAGAAATCTCCTTTGTATCCAAGGCGCTGTAAATCAACATATCCTTCAAAATACCGTGTATTACGTATCCATCCATCGTTCTCTCGTTCCTGTCCCGGTACGACATCGTATCGTCGTGGAAAATAACGACCGAAAAATTCAGGTACAACTCCGTCGGTAAATCCTTCTGTAAAAGCTTTGCCTCGCACCCATTCCCATACAAGAATGAGAATAAGCAGCGCAAGCGCTGTATATATCATGGTTTCCCAAAGCATTTCCTTAGTTAGCCATGCGGTTATTTTGTTTCGCTACAAAACGCTGGTAATAACAAATGAATATTAATACCCTCTATGTGGATTTTACAAACGATTTAGAATCGTTCGTAAAAGCGCCCATACAGATTGAACCGCTTGTTGCGTGGAATCCACGTAAACCCGCCAGTCCAGAACGTCATGCCGTAAATGGCCTCGATGCCCGTATCGGAAAAGACACACAAATCTATATGTTGGAAACACAGAACAAAGCCTTTGAAATTATTGAATCCATGGTACGCATTTTTATGAATGTTAAGTCGTATGATCTTGAACCGATTGATCCAGTAAAGGAACAAGTGTGGTTGTTTGGATACAAATGGCTCGAATCATATTACGGATTGTTAGCAGATCCGCATGTTATGCGATCCGAATTCTATAAAAAGGAACATGATCGGTTTTTAGCCTTATTGAAGAAATGTTTAGCAATCAAAGCGTCTTCACGAATTACATTTGTAGATGCACTACGTGAATGGTATCCTAAAAGCGATTTATTAAAAGACTCTAGTGACGACGAAGACGACGAGTCTGCCGACGCGTCTTTCGCTGCGAAAGCAAAGAAGAACGATGATCTTTCCAAGACGCCCCCAGTGGTTTTACCTGTGACGCAGGTCGCTGTGAGCCCGCCGACTGTTTCTTCTTCGACTGTAAAGCGCCGCCTTGTCCTAACTGTATCTCGTGATCCCGAGGGACGCAGTAAAACGCGCAGAAATCTTCGTAGTTAAGATCCGATCCCTGCCAACGATAGTCGCGCGAGGTAAGTTCAGGATCTATAATTTTACGTTTTAGAGCATCAAACCGTTTGACTTTATTCGATCCGTCCTTGTGACTCCACATCCCGTCACTATCTTGACGGAAAAAATGGTAATCGTTTCCTTTGTCGACGACCATCGCGCCCTTACTCGTTCCAACAGGACACTTTTCATGGAAGGAACTACGCAAAAGGCCAGGTATGTCCGCCATAATTAGTTTTTCCACGGTCGCACATGTACGACGTTCCGAGGCATTGAGCGCAAAGCGGTCGCCGTGTAACGCGCCGGGTTGTGGAAAAAACTGGCGACAATTCTTTGTCTTGCTTTCTCGGCATTTCTCTACCATATTTGGATCGATGCGATTCGCAAAATACGAATAACAATTGTGCGACTTTGTCACAGCAGGATCACTATTCCATTTTTCTGGTTCGTACGGTGGTTCTGATCCACTGAGGGGCGATCCTGGACAATGTTGATGCTGTTCACAAAAGAGCGAATTTGTCACGACTGTATTGTGGCATGCCTTTCCTGATATAGGCTCACGGCATTGGCATACCGGTTCCTGTTTCATATCCGTTAGAACAATTGCTCTACCTCCATGGTATCCGCGTCGTTTTCGCGAACGGTTATACCGACGCGTCTTATGAAAAGCCATCTTACTATAGAGCAAGAATTAAAACCACCGCCATGAGAAATGAGGGTCATTCCCTTCCTACACTGCCCCTTCCTCACGATAGAAGATATACGGAATTGTGAATGTTCCGATCGTATTATTCTGTCAAAGTCGATGTATGAAGCACAAGGCCTACGTGACGGTCCTATTATTCTATATTTATCCAATACTATCGGAAATTCTGTGACTGGAACATTATACAATATACACGAACAAGAACACGAGGATATCTATGTACCAACCTGGATGTTTAACCAATTAAATGTATGCGATCAACTAACGTTGGCGATGGTGCCACGCGAATTCTGTGCGAAGATTATTATCCGACCCCATCAATCCTCGCTCCTACATATTCCAGAATGGAACACAAAACTCGCAAAAGCATTAAAATATTATAGCACGCTTACACGCAAGACACGGATTCCAATTTTAATTGATGGAATCTTTATGTATATTACAATCGAAGGATTGAATGATAATGCAAAACAAACCTATTTTATGGAAAACGGACGGGAAATTGATGTCGAAATATTGAAACCGCTTGATATGCCAGAATCCACTACTGTGCGAGATATTGTAGAACCGACCACAGAGATTCCGTATCTTCATAAACGGCCACCGAAATCAGATCCCTATCCGTCGGCATTTACAGGTATAGGGCATCGATCCGGTGGTTCTGTGGACTCGAGCAAGACACGCAACGAGTTATTTTTAGAAGAGTATCAACGTCGACGGGCCAGCAAAAAGTGATGGATGATGAATGGGCATTGTGTTCAGCACAGTTCTTACACAATGATTATCAAACCTATCTTCTATCTGGAACATCTCACCGATAGTGAAATTGCGAAGTATGAATGCTCGGATAAAATTTGGCTTGGTCGCAATGAATACGAACACTGGGTTATGTCGAGCGAACCTGGACAAGCCAATATTGTTACTCTTACAAATGGAGTCGAACAAAGTGTAATTGGATCCGTGTATAATATGCATCATAACGACGAGGAACCAGATACTATCTTTGTGCCATCATGGATGTTCCAAGAATTACAATTCGACGATGAATATGTAACAATTGA
>JACCDP011399299.1_pt1 | contig 21892 bp, 19 predicted proteins | sample 7445841 | NCBI WGS metagenome assembly JACCDP01 (sample SAMN15323441, study PRJNA562643) | freshwater metagenome | isolation source: river surface water | place: USA:Blue River Watershed | collected 2017-08-17
CCTCGGTGAAAACCACCCTGATTATGCGAGCAGTTTAAACAACCTTGGGATTTTGTATTATGCTATGGGCGATTATAAAGCTGCAGCACCGTATTACGAGCAAGCCCTTGCCATTAGAAAGCAAACCCTCGGCGAAAACCACCCTGATTATGCGAGCAGTTTAAACAAACTTGGGAATTTGTATTCAGATATGGGCGATTATAAAGCTGCAGCACCGTATTACGAGCATGCCCTTGAAATTAGAAAGCAATCCCTCGGTGAAAATCACCCGGCTTATGCGAGCAGTTTAATCAACCTTGGGAATTTGTATTCAGATATGGGCGATTATAAAGCTGCAGCACCGTATTACGAGCAAGCCCTTGAAATTAGAAAGCAATCCCTCGGCGAAAACCACCTTGATTATGCGAGCAGTTTAAACAACCTTGGGATTTTGTATTATGAAATGGGCGATTATAAAGCTGCAGCACCGTATTACGAGCAAGCCCTTGAAATTAGAAAGCAATCCCTCGGCGAAAACCACCCTGATTATGCGAGCAGTTTAAACAACCTTGGGATTTTGTATTATGCTATGGGCGATTATAAAGCTGCAGCACCGTATTACAAGCAAGCCCTTGCCATTTATAAGCAATCCCTCGGTGAAAACCACCCTGATTATGCGAGCAGTTTAAACAACCTTGGGATTTTGTATTGTGCTATGGGCGATTATATAGCTGCAGCACCGTATTACGAGCAAGCCCTTGAAATTAGAATGCAATCCCTCGGTGAAAACCACCCGGCTTATTTTTCAACGGAGAATAGCTTTGCATATTTACTCATGAAAATAAAACGTGAGAAACAAGCGCATGAAATTTTGAGTGAAAATTTCAAAAAGCAATCAAAAGAAATTGCAGATAACTTTGAGTGGATTAACGATAATCAAAAAGAAGCCTACTGGAAAAAAGAAAGTTCGTTTTATGATAAGCTGACTTGGTTTGCCAATGAGGTTTATGAAAAAGTACCCGAAGCAGTCGGTTTAAACTACAATGCTGCCTTAATTACCAAAAGCAAAATGTTAGAAGCAAAAATTTCCAGTGAAAATTATTACCGGGAAGTAGATGAAATTCGGGAAGAGTTAGCGTACAGAAGGCGGCTTGTTGCCAAAATGGAATCCGATGGTTCTAATGAAAAAGACAAATTGAAAAAACTTCATCAAGAAGCAGATTCATTAGACAAGCGCTTGATATTAAGTTGGCCGGAATATGCTCAGCAAAAGAAAAACATCTCCATCACATGGGATCAGGTACAACAATATCTCGATGAAGGGGAAGCAGCTATCGAGTTTGAAAGGTTTAAAAACGAAGATGATTCACTTTATTATTACAATGCGCTGGTGCTAAAAAAAGGAGCTAAAAACCCAATTCTAATAAAACTTTGTAAGGAAAAAGACCTTCATTCCATTACACCCAAAATGGGCTATAGTGCCTATTATCCGCTTGTTTGGCAGCCCTTGGAAGCAGCATTGAAAGATGTAAAAACCATCTATTACGCCCCTACAGGAGAATTGTACAATGTTCCCTTTCATGCCATTTATGCACCCAAAGGAAAAGGAGATGAAGTCCTTGCTGCCAAAACAGACAAGCGTGGCGTTATTATACAAATCGAACGGGCAGCCACCGAACAGAACGCAGAGTACTTGATGGATCGTTACACCATGCACCAGTTAACCTCAACGCGTTATTTGGTTATGGGACTCAAACAAAAAGCGAAAGAGACCTTTGGAAACACTATTGCGATGGTCGGAGGAGTAAACTACGATTACTTACCGGGTTCAATAGCTGTCCCAAAAAAGAAAAAAAAGGACAAGAATGCCATTCGTAGCAGTGCTTCTGCTTCTGGAAAGTTGAATTACCTGGAAGGCACCAAAACCGAAATAGAGCGAATTAATCAAGAGGTTACGGCAGCAACTTGGCAAACCAAACTGATTGAAAACAACGAAGCTGCAGAAGAAAACATCACCAAACTGGAAGGCAAAGAAGCTAAAGGGATTTTACACTTAGCCACCCACGGTTATGCCTTCCCGGAATACGATTTCAAAGATACCTCCATCAGTAAAAACTCGCTTCGCTATAGTTACCGCTACAGCACGAACCCAATGGTGCGCAGTGGACTCATTTTAGCCGGAGGTAATTGGGCATGGACAGGCAGCGATACGCTCTCTAAACTCGGCGCCGAGCAAAATGGAATATTAACTGCGTTAGAAGTCTCGCAACTCAACCTCAAAAACACCAAACTCGTCGTTCTCTCCGCCTGCGAGACCGGTCTCGGGAAAATCGAAGGCTCTGAAGGTACGTTTGGTCTCAAGCGTGGTTTCAAACTCGCCGGCGTGGAGCAAATGATTGTTTCCCTGTGGTCCGTCCCCGACAAAGAAACCATGGAATTGATGACACTTTTCTATTCAGATCTCACGAAAACCCTAAACCCCATTACCTCCTTCGAAAGAGCCCAAAAAGAAATGCGCAACAAATACCCTACAGACCCTGAGAAATGGGCAGGTTTTGTGTTGGTGAGGTAAAAATAAAATGAATGAGGAAAAAAAGAAACCAGCCCTTAATAGCGTGCAAGCGCCATAGCCTTGCCGCAGGCGCAACACAGGGCTGCGAGCTCCTGCACGTAAAACGTTAAGGGCAAGTTAAACAAGTAACCAATGAATAATTAATATGCGAATTTCAGAATATTCAAATCAACCAATCAACTTTGAAATAGATAATAATCAACTGGGATTAAATCAAGAATTTATTGAAGAAATAATTAGATCATTGCTCGAGGTTCAATTTCCAAGGCCCAACCAAAGAATACAATTTGAATTATCAAATCAAATAATTCAGAAGTTTCAAATTACTTTTGAAACATTCAGCACAGATATCAATGATATAAAATGTGGCAAAAGACTAAATTATAAATTTGACGGTGTTTTTGAAAATGAGGCTTCACGAATCGGACTTGAAATACAATTTAGACCTGATTTTTTAAAAGATATTACTCGATTTCAAATGGGTTTTCATTCTGGTAGAGTGAATGCAATAATTTATTTTGTGGCGATTGAAAGGAAAACAATAAATCCAAGTTACACTACGATGCCTGAATTTGATAAAGTTGTTGAACACCTTCGTCTTCTTGATTGGTTGCAGGTACCTATTTTGGTTATAGGTATCAATTGTTCTGAAAATTAATTAGCTAATGCGAAAGAAATTTATTTTGTTACTCGCCATAATCAGCTTCAATAATTTATTGAATGCAGAGGATTTATTTGATAAGTATAAAATTAATTATGATCGCCTTCGCAAGGAAGAGAAACACGACAGCGCGCTGGTGATTGCGAAGCAAATGAATTATTGGGCTTTGCAAAATGAAACAGATACTAGTTTGAGGTATGCGATGAGTTTGAGATATGTAGGGAATTGTTTTAATTCATTGAGGCAGAGTGATTCTGCTCTGTTTTTTTATAAAAAGTCAATAAATGTTTTGGAATTGCAAAATAGAACTTCAAGTCCTGACTATTCTGGTTGTTATTATAATATTGGATTAGTATTTTATGATCTAGGTGATTTTAAAAACGCATTGGTATATAATAAAGAGGCTTTAAAATTACGTAAACAATTTCTTGGCGGTAATCATTTAGATTATGCACGCAGCCTCAACAATACCTGTTTAATATTGGAAGATATGGGGTACATAGAAGAAGCGGAAGAATATTACAAAGAAGCAATTGAAATTTTTAAAATTCAACTTGGTAGTGACAATTTAGACTATGCCACGATTCTTTATAATTATGCAAATTTTCAGTCTGGTCAGGGTGATTTAAAATTAGCTGAATCAACTTTGGAACTAGTTTTGGAAATAAGAAAAAAAAATATTGACTCTGACTATGCGATGACGTTGCAAAGTATAGGGTTAAACCAATTTAATTCTGGAAAATATGATGCTGCTGATTCCTCTATTAGTTTAGCAGCAAGAATACTTGAAAAAATTTATGGTATTAAATCTGTTGACTATGCCACTTGTATGAACAATTTGGGCTTATTATATGAGCAAAAAGGGATGTACGCAAAGAGTATAGACTATATTAATAAATCATTAATTATTAGACAAGAAATACAAGGTAAAGGTCATCCTGATTATTTATGGACATTGAATCAATTAGGTATTGTTTACAAGAATCAAGGTGAATTTCGTTCCGCAGATTCGATTTTCCAATTTGTATTAGTTTCTCGTTGTGAATTACTAGGCGAAAATAACCCGGATTATATTGCAACACTAAATAGTTTAGGTAATTTATATTCTGAAATTGGCGATTATAAACAGGCTGTTTATTATTTGAAAAAATCAATTCAAATAGGTGAGAATGCACTTGGAGAAAATAGTTCAGGCTATGCAGCCCTCTTAAATAATATAGGGTTGCTGTATTTAAACATGTCTGATTACAAACTATCTGAGACTTATTTTAAAAAAGCTCTTGATATCAATATGAAAAAATTTGGAGATGATCACCTTTCATGTGCTGATAACTATAATAATCTAGGCAATTTATTTTCTGAACTTGGTGATTATTATTCTGCAGAATACTATTACAAGAAAGCTCTGGAAATTCGCAGTTATTTTTTGGGAACAAAGCATATTCAATATGCGGGAAGTTTAGAAAATTTAGGTATTTTATATTCAGAACTAAACGATTTGGATAAAGCAATTGATTATGTTTCTAAATCTTTAGAGATAAGAAAAGAAATATTGGGAAATTCTCATCCTGATTATTTTTTAAGCCTAATAAACATGGGTGGGATTTATTATAAAAAAGGAGATTTTAACAACGCAGAAATAAATTTCAAACTTGTAGAAGAATATTACGATGAAAATACAAATAAGAATTTTAAATATTATTCAAGTACTCTAATAAATATGGTTTTGATAATGTACAAAAGAAAGGAATATTATTTATCAGAAAATTATTATGTTAAAGCCTTAGAATATTTAGGAATTGTATTAGATGAACAAAGCCCAACGTTGTTTACTTTAAGTAATTCGTATGCTTATCTTCAATTAAAAACAAATCGAGCGCAAGGGGCATATTCGATTCTAAATAATATCTTTTCCAAAAAAGTCAAAATAATCGCCGACAACTTCGATTGGTTTAACGACAATCAAAAGGAAGCCTATTGGAAAAAGGAGAGTTCGTTTTTTGATAATTTATCCTGGTTTGCCAATGAAGCATATGAAAAAGTGCCGGAAGCGGTCGGGTTAAATTACAATGCTGCATTAGTGACTAAAAGCAAAATGTTGGAGGCCAAGATTTCTAGTGAAAATTATTACCGGGAAGTCGATGAACTACGAGAAGAATTGGCAAACAGAAGACGTCTTCTGACAAAAATGGAATCGGATGGCTCTGCCAAAAAAGATAAACAGGAAAAACTACGCAAAGAAGTAGATTCGTTAGATAAGCGCTTAACGTTAAGCTGGCCTGAATATGCCCAGCAAAAGAAAAATCTTTCCATCACCTGGGACCAAGTACAGCAAAATCTCGATGAAGGGGAAGCAGCTATCGAGTTTGTAAGGTTTAAAAACGAAGATGATTCACTTTATTATTACAATGCCTTGGTGCTAAAAAAAGGAGATAAAAATCCAACCCTAGTCAAATTGTGTAAAGAAAAAGATCTCCAGTCAATCTCGCCCAAAATTGGCTACAGTGCCTATTATCCAATTGTTTGGCAGACCTTGGAAGCAGCATTGAAAGATGTAAAAACGATTTATTATGCACCTGTAGGAGAACTTTATAACGTGCCCTTTCATGCTATTTACGCGCCCAAAGAAAAAGGAGATGAAGTCTTTGCGATTAAAACAGACAAGCGAGGTTTAATCATACAAAACGAACGGGCAACCACCGAACAGAATGCTGAGTACTTGATGGATCGCTACACCATGCACCAGTTAACCTCAACGCGTTATTTGGCTATGGGCCTCAAGCAAAAGGCGGAAGAGTCAATTGGAAACACCATATCTATGGTCGGAGGAGTAAACTACGATTACTTGCCAGGTTCAACAGCTGCCCCAAAAAAGAATAAAAAGGACAAGAATGCCAATCGCAGTAGTGTTTCTGCTTCTGGAAAGTTGAATTACTTGGAAGGAACCAAAACTGAAGTAGAGCAAATCAATCAACAGGTTAATGCAGTAACGTGGCAAACCAAATTGATTAAGAACAATGAAGCCATTGAAGAAAACATCACGAAACTGGAAGGCAAGGAAGCCAAGGGGATTTTACACTTAGCCACCCACGGCTATGCCTTCCCGGAATATGATTTCAGCGATACCACGATCAGTAAAAATTCGCTCCGCTACAGTTACCGCTACAGCACGAACCCCATGGTGCGCAGTGGACTCATTCTTGCAGGTGGCAATTGGGCCTGGACAGGCAGCGATACGCTCTCTAAACTCGGCGCAGAGCAAAATGGAATATTAACTGCGTTAGAAGTCTCTCAACTCAACCTCAAAAAAACCAAACTCGTCGTTCTCTCCGCCTGCGAAAGCGGCCTTGGGAAAATTGAGGGATCTGAAGGTGCTTTCGGACTTAAACGGGGCTTTAAACTCGCGGGTGTTGAGCAAATGATCGTTTCGCTATGGTCTGTTCCCGACAAAGAAACCATGGAATTGATGACACTTTTCTATTCAGATCTCACGAAAACCCTAAACCCCATCACCTCCTTCGAAAGAGCCCAAAAAGAAATGCGCAACAAATACCCTACAGACCCTGAGAAATGGGCAGGTTTTGTTTTGGTAAGATAAGTTTAACGCAATGAATTTCAAAGTATTTTTGTTATTAGTCGTCGGATTATTACGCTGTGGGTTGTATGCCCAATCCAAATACTACTTAGATTCATTTGAAATGGTGAGCCCAATTGGTCATATGTCTTCAATCAATACGGCTAAAATCAAAGGTGAGATTCTATATACCGGAAGTATGGATAAATCTATAATACTATGGGATATCAAGTCAAATAGACAACTACGGACCCTTTATCCAAGCTCTGATATTGTTTATGATTTTGATCTTGCAAAAAATAGCAATTTAATATTGGTTACTCATCAACAAAATTATATTTCAATTTTGTCGACTTTGGAAAAAGGACATACCAAAAAGATACTATTTGATGAAAGTGAATATTGTGAAAGAGCTTTTTTTTGCGGTTCTGATAACTTTTTTGTTGCCATTGTTTCAGATTTGAATTCGAATAAAATTTTAAAAATATATGAAACTAACAACTACAGCAAAGTGAGAGAGTTTCAAATTTCACGATTCACTGAAGTACAAAAATCATTCGATGGTAATTTCGTGCTTAGTTCAATCAGTGAATACCAAATTAAGGTAATTAATTTTCGAGATTCGAGTTTTGAAGTAAAAGAAATGATCACACATTATTCAATTAAAAACTTTGGATTAGATGATTTCAACAATTCATTCGTTTTGTTAAGTGATAGTTTTGTTGATCGGTTTGATATATGTGAATTTAAATTAATAGGAAAAATCGATTTCAAGCGGCCAGATATTGGATGTAAAATTGAATATGTAATACCTGTTCTCAAAAATAATTTGCTCTTAATTGCTCAATCTTACTTATATAAATTGAGCAATTCAAACATGGGTCTTGAATTTTTGGATTCTTTTTCGGGAGATAGGATTTTTATTACCAGCAATTATTTTGATTCAACCATACTTATTGCAACCGATAGCCTTTATTTGTTAGACATAATAAAATGTAAGACTTCTGCGATTTTTCCGATTGATGAGTTACTAGAAATTCCCCAATTAAATGGTTCTACTGATTTTTTACTCGTCTTGAGTGAAAATAAAGTTAAACTTTATGATAAAAGAGATTTAAATCGACATTGTATTATATTTTCAGGATTTGGAGTTAGAAAGTATAAAATTAGGCTGTCTGAAAACGGTGAAATGTGTGGGGTGCTTAATTCTAAAGGTGAAATTGAATTGTTTTCACCAAAAGGAATATTTGATTATGCAACAATTGACAACTTGGTGAATCCGAGTTATTTTAAAGTCTTAAATCGAAATGGCATACTCGGATTAAATAATATTAACCAAATTGTTCAAATTGATCCGCAGGAATCGAAGTGTAGTACTTATTTTTCGTTCAAGCATGGAATATACAACTGGAGGTATTTTGAAAATTCACAAATTCTAAAAGTTGCCATTGCTTCAAAAAAGTTACGACAAGATAAAGTCTATTCTAAAGAGATTCAAATAATTAATCTCAAAGATAGATTTTCTGCTGAAACACTCTACGTCAATGAGAGTCTTGATTTAGGTTTTTTAATCAATAGCGATAATTATTCATATTGCGACTTTGAATTTGGTCGATTAGCTTCATCTAGGCAAGTTTTGAAGAAAAGTTGCTCTACCGGCGTTTCAGAGGGATTGTTCAAGATAGGATTTACAAGTAATTCAACTATTAGTTTCATAGATGAGAATGATGATTATTTAATTACGATTGATGCTCGTAGTGGTGCGTTACTTGGGAAAGTTAAATTAAATGAATTTGATGAAATATCAGATGTCTTTTTCGATTGTACTGATTCAATTTTATTGATTGCTTCAGTCGATAATTCAATAAATTCTTATGATTTACATAAACAACGAAAAATTAAATCCTTATTTTTTCATAAAGATGGTGTAAATGATATAGAATATTTTGAAAAAAATGGGTTTTTATATTCGGTTGGGAATGACGGTCAATTGATTGTTTATCATATGCCAAGTCAGCGCCAAGTTTACAGTATGTATTCTTTTGGAGGTAATTCGTGGCTTGTGAAACTTCCAAATTCACCATACTACATGTGCTCAAAAACTGCAAGTAAAAAATTGCATTACGTGACGTCTAATTTGAGAGTTATTGGATTTGAGCAATTAGATCCGATATATAATCGCCCAGACATTGTTTTAGATAGTATTGGTAAGTTTTTTGGTGATGCTGACCAGCTTCTAATTTCGAAATATCGCGCCGCGTGGGAAAAACGAATTATTGCATTAGGCCTCGATAAATCGAAATTGTTCAATAATGAAATCGTGGTTCCAACTGCTGATATCATAAGCACTGAAGATAATTTAGTTAATATTGAAAATGGTAAATTTCATTTTAGAGTAAAAGCCAATGATACAAAATACAGATTGATTCGCTATAATGTCTTTGTAAATGAGGTCCCGATTTATGGCTCGGAAGGTGTTTCTCTTGCTAATTTGAGTACCCATACTTGGGATCATTGGGATTCTATAACTTTAAGTTATGGCATGAATAAAATTCAAGTTTCAGTTATCAATGAGCTGGGCTTGGAGAACTTCAAATATCCTACTTACATTAATTATTTGACCGATCAATCTATTCCTTCCCATACATTTTTTATTGGGATTGGAGTGAATAAATTTAAAGACTCAACTTATAATTTGAAATACTGTGTGAAAGATGTTAAGGATTTAGCAACTGCTTTTGCGTGTAATAATGATCAGATTGATACAATATTGTTTACAGATGAAAGAGTGATCAAAGAGAATATTCTTGGTTTAAAGTCGTATTTGAAAAACAATACGAATGTTAATGATAAAGTAATTATTTCGTGCAGTTCACATGGAATATTGGACGATAGTATGAATTTTTATTTAGCTACTTTTGATATGGATTTCAATAACCCCGAATTTCATGGATTGCGTTATGAGTTATTAGAAGGGTTATTAGATGGTATTCCTGCTCGACAGAAATTGCTTTTGTTGGACGCATGCAATAGTGGTGCAAATGACAAGTTCGAGTCATTGCAAAAGGAACTGAGATTGTCTAGGGAAATTATTCAGCCTAATCTGCTAGTTATAAACAATAGTAAGAAGGGTGTGTTGATGAAAAAAGAATTAGATGCACAGGCGGATTTTCGAAAAATGAATGAATTATTTATTAATGTTAGAAATAATACTGGATCTGTTATTATCTCGGCTGCAGGTGGAATGCAGAGTGCTTTAGAGGATATTTATATCGCTGGTAAGCATATAGAAAATGGAGCATTTACTTTTTCTGTGTTGGAATGCTTGGATAAAAACAAGGGTCGGAAGCTGAGCATAAATTTATTGAAAGAATATGTTGAAAAGCGAGTTGGAGATATTAGCGATGGCAAACAAAATCCTACTTCTCGGCAAGAAACAATGGATGTTGAATGGATTGTCAATCAGTGATTTTTGCTGTAAAAAATCTGTTGCTCATTTTGCGAATTTGAAAAATTTGGTTAATATTACAATTCGAAAAGCAAAATAAATAATATGTCAAATTTAATCTTGATAAAAAAAGGGGATGTTAAATCAGGCTTTTTATCTATAACAGTTGCATCTGAAATCAAATTTTATGAAGATAAAATAGTTGCTTCTCCAATGGGATGGAATAGGATTTTTAATAATTCTGATACCATTATTCAGGTTAAAGATATGATCCGAATTAGATTTACATGGAGAGGAATTGGCTATAATGTATCCATTGAGACAATGGATAAAAATTATATAATTTCTTTAATCTGGGATAAACTAGAGATGACTCGCGTAATTGAGTTATATCAAAACCTTATAGAAGATGGGGGTCAGCCTTTAAGGAATCCTGAATCTTTGATATCAGAAGAAAAGTCACCGGAGCCTAGGGAAGAAAAGGTTGAAGTAAGGGTGCCTCTATGTCCCAAATGTAAAAATCCAATTAACGAATCGGATAATAATTGTGAGTGGTGCGGCTTTGAATTATGAGTAAGGCCTAATCGCTAAATATACATATGAAAAAAATTTATAAGTTGATCTCGGCCTATTTGCTTTTGAAGGTCTTATTCTTGTTTTTAACCTGGTTATGCAGTTTCAAATTCATGGGACTGATAGAAATAAAAGAGTTTGCTGGGGCCGATTTGAGTTTTAATGATTTGTTTTATAAAGTGAATCGACTTTCGAATACGCCTATTCAGAAAAGCTCAGGAAATATTGTAATGATCAATACGGGTAGCTTGTCGAGCGATTCATTCAGGTTTAAATTGGCAGCGGTAATTTCGAAAGTAGGCGATTACAAACCGAAGGCAATTGGCGTGGATCACGATTTCTCTAATGATACGTCAATTACTGGTACACATGAACTGAGTGATGCACTTTCCATTCTGTCTAATAAAGTAGTTCTTGGGAGAAATTCAAGAATGAAGAAAGGTGATGTCATGGAATTTGATTCCTCAATATATGGCGTTGTAGATTTTCCAGATGAAGAAGGTCAAATCACGGTGAGAAGATACAGTGAATCTGTCAATTCATTTGCAAATCAAATGCGGGTAGTTGGATCCTCATCGAGATCGGACAGATCTGCAAAGTCTGATTTAAACAAAGAAGTTGATGAAAAATCCGATTTTGTCATTAATTATATTTATCACCATGATGGTAATGGTTTATACGATTTTAAGGACAATTTCTTTGAAGATGCAATGGATGTGAGTGACGGGCTGTTGCTGATTGAAGGTAAGGATCTATTAGAATCGAATAAATTGGATTCTAGCATTGTGAGAAATTTGCTAAGAAACAATTACGTCATTATTGGTCACATGGGTCCCTACAACTTTTTCGATAAGGTGCATGATAATGAGGATAAATTTCGGGTCCCTTGTGATACGAATTTGATAAATCGAGATCGTGTAATGTATGGAGCAGTAATTCATGCAAATGCTTTGGCTAATCTCTTGATGCCTGATTTGAGATATGCGAATATTGAAGACGGGTTGATTTTTAAAATTTTCAAAGAGTTGCTTTTATTGATGTTTGTATATTACTTATTGTTTTTAAATTTGGGGAAGATGGGGACGGTTACAATTTTAGCAATAAGTAGTTTGGGTATGATATACCTAACATTATTGATGATGAAAAAAGGTATTTACGTAGAAATCGGCGGTTCTCTACTGCAACTTCTAGTGCTTGAAGAAGCATTCGAATCTATTGAGCCATTGTTACACAAGTTCTACAATCGGATTAGTTTGAAAAAAGGACTTTCAATTTTTTCGATATTGGTTTTCTTGTCAGTAACGTCAGCAAAAGGTCAATCAATTCAATTGGCTGTGAAAAAAGGAAGCCTCATACATAATGATAATACCTATAAGCAAGGGGCTAATCTAAACGTATCCTTTTCTTCCGTACTTCGTGTTATGCCGAACTCAGTTGTATTAGCAAAAAATGACCAAAACAAAGTGATTCAACTTCCAAGCGGTACAGTTTCTGGGAAAAATTATAAAACACTTTTTAAAACTGGCCGAAATTATAATGAGACAGTGTTGAATGTGATGTTTAATATGAATTCACACCCTGTTCACCAAGTGGGTATAACTACACGCGGTGGTGGCAATGTGATGCGCTTTTGCCCAGCAGACTCTTCGATCATCCTGGTGGATACTTTGCCATTTTTTATGAAAACTTCGACAGAAATGCCTAAAAGTAAAGTAATTATTACCTCTTTTGGAAGTAGTGATACCTTGATTTGCAATAATGGCGGTTATCTTGTCGTTTCTCAAAACTTATTAACCGGTATGTATAACTGGTCAACTACATTAGTAATTAGTGGTGTTCAAGTTTCAATAAATAATATTTTTTATATTCCTACCGTAGAAGAAAAATTGAAATTACAAGTAAAGCGTGCGCTGTTTCGGGAATCAATTGGGGCTTTGCATTTAGAAGCGATTGAAGTCCTAATGGCAGAATTTGATAATCAAGAACACATGAAACTGATTGATGAAATTGATTTGGATAGTAATTGAAAGGTCGAAAATTATATATTTGTTTAAAATTGAATTTTGTAATACCTTGTAAGTTGTAATTTATGGCAATAATAGATGTACTCAAGTATGATGGTCCAAACAATGTCTTAGTTTGGAGGTGGAGATCGGAATCGAATAAGTCGCGTGAAGAAGAATTACGTTATGGCTCTCAATTAATTGTTAATCAATCGCAGGAAGCTTGTTTTATAAAAGGAGGACAAATTCTTGATGTCTTTGGACCGGGTACCTATACGCTTTCTTCTAGTAATCTTCCGATTTTGTCAAGTTTAATTGGTTTGGCATTTGGTGGGAATAGCCCATTTAAAGCCGAAGTTTATTATATAAATAAGTCAGTTTCGATGGATACGAAATTTGGGTTAATTCCTTTCAATATGATTGAGCCTAATTTTCGCATTCCAATACCTGTGACATCGAGGGGTAGCTTTGCGCTTGTAGTTAATGACAGTAAAGCTTTTTTAAATAAAATTGTTGGAACTGTCGCTGATTTTGAAACCCGAACTTTATCTCAATATTTCAGAGGGGTTATTACCGAGGCAACCAAAAATGCAATCACGAAAATAGCTCGTGAGCAAAATCTAAGCCCCCTGGAGCTTGAGTCTATTGTGACTGAAGTCGCGAATGCGGTAAGGGGTCTTTTAGCAAATACAATAAACAATTATGGCTTAGAATTGCGGTTGTTTAGTATCGAAGCAATTCCAATTATTGATGATGATCCGAAGGTGAAAAAAATTATCGAAGATTATCAACGTATCATGTCTGAGGACACTCAGGAAAGGATGAGATTAAAAAGACGAGCTGATAATCTTGAAGTGTATAAAGTGGAAAGAAGCTTTGATACATCCGAAAAAGTTGCTGAAAACATGGGAGGGGGGCTAGGTGATGGTGGTAATTTGATTGGAACAATGATTGGCATGGGGATGGTTAATCCAATAGCAAATCAAATGGGAAGTATTATGCAAAATAATACACAAGCAACATTGCCAAATAATACACCAGTAACATCACCAAGCATTCACTCAAATGCATCTAATGATGATATTATCAAGGTGCTTGAACAAATTGGCAAGTTAAAAGATTTAGGTATTTTGACGGAAGAGGAGTTCAACGATAAGAAAAAAGAATTATTAATTAAATTAAAATAACAGCATGGATTCAGGATTTATTGTAGTTTTGGTCACATTTATCGTGGCGTTTTTTATATCGAAGGATACTAAAAAAAGAGGTATGAGTAGGGGTTGGGTCCTATTGTCTTTTTTTAATGTACTGGGTTTGATAATTTATTTAATTGCTAGAAAGCCAATTGTTAGTGATACTAATTTTCAATACCAAGTAAACAAAGTTCCGAACAGCCCTATTCCGGATGCTATTAAAGAAATAATTATTCCCGACTCATGTCCTCATTGTAAAAGTCCAAATAGTAAAAAAATAAGATTGTGTGAATGGTGCGGAAATCAAATTGTTTAAACTTTAAATTATGAACTGCCAAAAGTGTAAAAATCCCGTTAAAGAAAATTCTGAATTTTGTGATTGGTGTGGCAATCAAATTGCTAATCATGTTGAAAAAACTCAATTTTTTGAAGAAAGTAATAGTAAATTTAATTCAAATCAATACAAGGTGAAATCAGAAAAATATTTTATATTTTTTATTCCTGGAATAGTCGTATTGATTGTTTGGTTGTTGGGTAATTTATTATCAGAAAGGGACAAGCATGCCATTTTTAATATGGATGATTTAAGGCCTATATTATACCTTGGATTGGTGTTTTTAGGAATAGGAGGCGTCGTGAAATTTTTCAATAGACAGTCATGAAAAATAGTTTTTTACTCTTAGGCGGACTTTTAGTGTTGATTAACTCAACTGTTGGTTTAGTTTTTGAATCATATAATACATTCAACATGGCAATGGCGGATGTGAGTATTATGTTGTCAATTGGGTTAATATATGGAGCATATAACAGTGCAATGGCAGACGGATTCAAAATTGGCTTCACTGTGTTATTTGCAGTATCCGGTTTGATTAGATTTATCTGTTCAGTGGTCTCTCCAGAACAATTTAAAAACAATTTAGCTCTGCTCGTATTTATTATTTTCTTGTCAATTGAATTTTTGGTCTTTTTTGTTGGTAATAACCTGAAGAATAAATAGTTTCAAGTTCAAAGAGTTTTTTTGGAGTCATGGTTATGGTTTGTTTAAATTTAACTTTGATTCAATTGATTAACCAATAGATCTCAAATGGTTTCTTGTTAACTAACAATAAATAAAAAGATAATTATGATTAGAAAAACAGCGGATAAGTGGCTCGGAGGAGTTATCTCAGGGTTTGCATCGTGGTTAGGCTTGAATTCCAGTTTTTTAAGAGTCGTCTTTATTGTTTTGTTTTTTGGAGTTGGGGGATTGTCGTTTGGGATCGGGAGCGGAGCGGTCGCTGTAATCTACTTTCTTCTATGGTGGTTAGTCAAAGACGATTCAAAAAGCGTTATTGATAATAAAAATTATCACATATCCACTAAATGCAGACATTGTAAAAATCCCAATGTTGGTAAGTTGCAAATTTGTGAATGGTGTGGTTATTCAGTATATGACAATTAATTCATTTGTATTTGTAATTAAATCTTCAAATTGCATATTGTAATCTTCATTTCTATTTCGGGGCTCAATTTAGTATGTGTTCTGGTAAGCAAGGCTTTTGAAGTCAAGATGTAAATTGTATAGTTGACTTTCTCATATAGTATAATGAGGAGACAATTTTGGCACACACTTTGCCGTTATGGTTTTAAATACGCACACTATGAAATGACCAATACTACCTCTCAGCAGTGATTTTGAATAACTGACCGTAAGAGGGTGTTTTATTGTTTAATACATAGTGTTATGAAAAACAAATCAATCATTTTTCGCCGGCCCTTCGGCCAATTGCCCTTTGACTTTATTCTTTTTTGCTTTTTTCTTTTAGGTAATTCTTCATTGCTGTTGAGTCAGCAAGAATTTCCTAATAAGACAAAAAATGATGCAGATGTAATGGATACATCAGCAACAGCTTTGCCTAGCTTCTTTGATGATGGCAACGTGAATTCCTTCGATGATTTTCAATTTGTATTTGGTAATGGAATCGTGGCAACTCAAGATCAGGATGCGGCTGATAAATTTGCGCAACTCATCGGTGTAGGTTTTGGAAAGCGCACCATGAATAAAGTGGGTGCCTACTATCCTCGCCCAAAATCTAAAGAAGCCACATTTATTGCTGCAATGGATGAAGGTTACATTGGTTACAATGGTAAAATTTATCGTACTGAAAAAGATTATAACCTAGATCCTTCTGGCAATGTTTGGTTGACTTTAGAAGAGTTTGGTAAATATCCACCCAATTTAGGTGGAGGTTATAAATTGGTCCTCAAGTAATAGTCGAATAGTTAAAAAATGTCGTTATGAAAACCTTAAAAAGAAAAATACTAATTATGGCCTTTTGTCTGTGTCTAATTAGCGGAGAATTACAAGCGCAAAGAATAATGAAGATGGGCTTAGTGGCTGACTCATCGGCGAGTTTCAAGTATCCAGATTCTTCAAATTTCATGGCCAAATTATTTTTTGGTGACACTTCTAATTTGACTTACTTCAATTCGGATTCTCCAGATTCAATTGTGATTGATAAAAAGAATAAAGTCGTTAAATATCAACGCTTTGATGGAGAAATGGTTGAATGTAGAATTACAAATGTTCGAGAACCAATTGAATTTGGTCTGACTTTCCAAGTGTATGAATTGCGATTTCGCTCAGGCATGGACGGTCGATTGGTATTGATGGATTTATCTGAACTTGAAAAGATGGTAATCATGGAGTGGAATTATAATGGCTACAATACCGGATTTGTCGCTCAGCTCACTACTGCATCGGCAAAAAGTCTTAAACCACTGATGCAACCAAAGAAATCAAACTTTCTCAATAGAATTGTAAAAAACTGATGTTTAACTTAAATGACAACAATATGAAAAATCTAAAAATTTATATAATCGCAATAATGATTGTAATCAGTGGTGGCGTATTTGGGCAATCCTATTCCTTTAAGGTTCAAGATTGTGGTTGGTTTGTGGTTTATAACAATCGCAATCCTATGATGACTTTTGATAATTGTTTTCAAAATGACAGTTCCATTGATTGTATACTTACTCAGCCCAATGGATCACTTTATGAAATAGATTTGGATAGTATGGTGTTTAAAACTAATGGGGTAATTACAAGCCGGATCATTGAAGTATACCCTGAAAATGGATATATCTTGTCCATACGGTTTCAGTACTTGGCGTCAGCAACCGAAGGGTATGTAGCGCTTCAAAAAAGGTCTGATGGGAAAGTTGCTTACTGTGGGTTAATTATGGACGAATCCAAGCCATATATTGATGGGTTATTGGCCATTGGTGATTTTAAAGAGAATGTTAGAGGTATTAATAAATGACAAGATGAAACGTGGGGTAATTATATTGATATTTCTGTTCGGGGCCATTTTGATTTATTTTGGTGTTACAGAACTCAAGTCGGCTATAATTAGAGGCACTGGCAATATCGACAGTATTCAAGTGTATAAATCAAAACGGAAGTTGATATTTTTTCGCAATGGTGATGTCTCAGGGGAATTTCGAATTTCCCTGGGATTTCATCCTAAGGGTAAAAAGCGATATGAAAAAGACGGGAAAACACCCGAGGGTTTGTATGAAATTGATGGAAAAAACCCCAAGAGTGTGGCGCATAAGAATTTGGGCATTTCGTATCCTAATCAAAACGATAGATCATTTGCAAGTAGGGCGGGCCAGAAAGCGGGCGGCGCTATTAAAATACATGGCCTATTGAAAAAATATAGGAAATTGGGGAAACTCCATCGCTTCTATGATTGGACAGCGGGTTGTATTGCGGTTACTGATGAAGAGGTTGATTATTTATACGAAAACACCGCCGTTGGCACTCCAATTAGAATTTTACCATAAATCAAATCGTCCGTAATAATGAAAAGGATAATAATAATAGTTGGAATTATTGGGTTGATGACTCTTTGTTATAAAAAACTCGTTGTTGTTGCGATGATTGTTGGTGGATTTTTTGTAGCACCTGAGGCTAGTCAGATATTATCACATTATTGCTTTGGAGATGGCGATACCTTGTATCTAGATTCTTCGTATTTGAAAACAAGTCCGGTAGTAGTTTCAGCGGCAACTGGGTTAAAAGTTGGTGGCAAAATAAACGAGGTGCGTTTAAAACAAAGTAAAGACTGGAGATTGTCGTATGCTATCAATGGATTTACTTTGAAAAGAACAAAAAATGGATATGTTATTCAACAGTGGATTGAATTTGACAAAACAGGAACCATACCAACATATATCAATTTTGGGGTCTTCGAATTGCCAGTTCCGGATGCAATTGTTCATACGTTTGATTGCACTCCTTTCTGGGTAATTTGTAAATTTAAAAGTTTAAAATAAATCAACTATGAAAAGTTTAAAATTATATTTCGTATTATTTCTTTGTGTAATCTTGGGTGCTTGTGGGTCAAAGTCTGATTCAGAATCCCTGTTAGCCCATAAATCGGGAGAATCGAGTAAATTAATTGTTTGTATTCAGCCATTTGGCAACGTGACTGCGGCATATTTGGCTTATGTCAAGAATAGCTTGCAAAAGGATTTTTCTAGTGTAAAGATTCTACCCAAGATAAATTTGCCGCGTACAGCATTTGTTGGAATTCGTAAGCGATACGACGCAAACAAAATGTTGTGGTACTTGCAAGATTTGTATGTTAAACGAAAATATCCCAATGAGACTTTTCTCGTCGGAGTTACCGAATCTGATCTTTGTCAAAATCGGAAAAATCCCAAAAAATGGAAAGGTAAACTAGGTTTCGGAAGCCCTGATTATGGAATAATGGGATTGGGCTATCAGCCCGAATCAAAAAATACTGTCCCATCCCAACAGGTGAACATCAACTCAACTATCAGACTTAATTCGAATAAAAAGGAACAATTGGCAAAATTGATCAAACACGAACTAGGTCATAATTTTGGACTACCACATTGTCCCAATAAAAGTTGCATTATGAGAGATGCAGAAGGCGGAAATCATTTTGACGAAATGACTGGGTTTTGTAATAAGTGCAAATCACAGTTTGCTATTACAAGAAAATAGAACATGATTCGCCCATGATAGATTTATTAAATAAATGATAGGGATTTTATTGCTTTCAATTTTATTTGCCTGCGTTGTTATTGTTGTTGTTAGCTTAATAATGATCATTAGGGAGAAAATGATTATTGATTCATCAATCAACAAATTGTGTATTCCAAAAAGTCAATATGCCAATCTCGTGCTTAAATGGTGTATCAGTCGGATAAATCACGCGCCAATAAAAAAGCCACATTTGGTTCTGAGCTACAAGATGAATAATCGGATTTGGGGTGTCTATCGGCCCAGCAAAAACGAAATGGTAATTTATGTAAATAAACATAGAACTATACGAGAGCTGACCAATACAATAATTTGACCTCTTCCCACAAAATCGCACTTGTAAGTAGACCTAAAATTCGTACTGGATAAAATTCGGCAAAAAAACAGATGACCCCTCCCCGTATATCAGACAACCGAAATTAGAGTTTCAGGGGTATTTTCATGCAATATAATAAATTCTTTTGGTGTTAAATCATTGATTGAGCTGTGTGGACGGAAATGGTTGTATTCCCACCTAAAATCTTCAATTTTCTTTGCCGCGTCCTCCAAGGATAAGAACCAATTTACATTCAGACATTCATCTCTGAACTTTCCATTGAATGACTCTACATAGGGATTATCTGTAGGTTTTCCGGGCCTTGAGAAGTCCATGGTTACGCCATTTGAATACGCCCATAAATCAACATCTTTTGATACAAATTCAGTTCCGTTATCACACTGAATACGCACAGGTTTACAACCCTCAATGGTACAAATACGACTCAATTCCTCGACTACATCAATGCCTTTGAGTGATTTGCCAACGAGTAACCCATGACAGATTTTACTGTAGTTATCGACTACAGTTAATACCCTAAATCGCTCCCCATTGAACAGCGCATCTCGTACAAAATCCATGCTCCACACCTGGTTAATAGCTTGATGATTCAATCGTTCTAAACGATGATTAGCACTGCGATTACGCCTCGGCCTTTTACTTCGAAGATTCAAGCCTTCCGCGCGGTAAATTCGGTAAACTCGCTTGTGATTGTCCGTAAAACCCTCTCTCCTCAATAGAGTATAGATCCGTTTAAAACCGTATCTAATTCTTGTATTGGCTATTTCTCGAATTCGCATTTTCAAGGCCGTTTCATCTCTACGATGGTGCTTATAAAAGAACATGGAACGGCAAAGCAAAACACATTTGCAGGCCCTATTCTTAGATATTTGATAGTGGTCAACCATCCACAATGCCATTTCCTTTTTGTACGTAGGTTTTATAACTTTTTTTTATAACATCCTGAAGCATTTGTTTGTCCAGACTTAAATCTGCAACCAACTTCTTCAGTTACTGATTTTCCTCTTCAAGTTGCCTGAGTTTACGGAGTTCTGACACACCCATCGATCCATACTTTTTCTTCCAGTTAAAGAAAGTGGCTTGGGAAATTCCCATTTGGCGAGAGATCTCATCAACCCGCGTTCCAGTCTCGAATTGTTTGATCGCAAAAACAATCTGAGCTTCAGTGAATTTTGATTTTTTCATGGTAACAAGTTAGTTTTTTTTCTGTTTTTTGTTACCCTGAAAACTCTAGTTTAGAACAGTGCGATTTCGTGGGAAGAGGTCACTGATTATTCCAGTATTCAATAAAAAAATTGTAAAGAGTTGAAGCTACTTTTTTAATTTAGTACGAATAAGTGTAAAAATTTTATATCCTAATAAAATTAAAAGTACATAAGACGAAATAATTAAAGAATAATAAGCACCTATGTCTATTATTGCACCTATTCCTTTGTAATAGGTATCTAAATAAAAATTAATTTGTAAAATAGCTATACTCAAAAGCAATGTGACTATTGTAATAATTAAGCATCTATTAAAAACCGACTTCATAATTTTCACTATTTCTTTACTGGAATAGAAATTCACTTTTAAAATCTTCACTAAAACATTCATCGGCTTCTCTAGCACTAATTTTATTTGTCCAATCATTATATTGAAATTCTCGAACATTTGCTGTGGCTGATTTGACAGATGGAAAACCAAGACTTGAATGAACTTTTTTTGCTACATCTTTCCATTGTTGCTGTTGTTTTGACCTAGCATTTGCAGCTCCTGCACCTACACCTGCAAGGACATTGTCATTAGTTCGGCTTACATTATGTGTTTGCCAAGTGACAGTTTGAGTTTTTGGGTCATACCTTAATGAAAATGTATTTGTTCCTGCGTCAGGGTGTCCTCTTAAAGTCTGAACTTGAACTGTAACAGCGTTTTCAACTTTAATAGCACTTTTTACAACAACATAACCATCTGGACCACCATCAATTGTAATATCAAAATGGTCATTGTTTGTAACACCATAACTACCATCTTTATCTACTAATCTATATTGAGCTCTATCATTATTAATTACAGAACCAGGGTCAGTAGCAAAACGTGAAGATAATGTATTAAATGATTTTTGTGATACACCTGAAAATGTTGAGGTATAAGTTTGGTATTGAACATCGCTAAAATAGTCGCCATCTGCTAAAGTTGCTTCACTACGACCTTCGGCTGGGCTAATTACAGCTGTATGACTTGGTTCAAGTCCTTCTAATTCTCTTGCTTCAATTGGCGTATTTCCTGCAAACTGATAAGGTGTATAAAATGGATATTTTTTGGTTAAAGGATCAACAGCAAAGAACCGTCCTAATCTTGTATTGTAAGCCCTATATTTAAAATCAAGCTGGTTCCCTTCTCCGTTAACTTCATCATCTTTTTCTTGGGTGTTAAACCCGAACCTATAGGCATCACTGGAATACCCACGTCCATTTATAGGCGCACCGAAGGGATAATAATCGGAGATTGAGGATA
>JACCDP011192126.1_pt1 | contig 21886 bp, 18 predicted proteins | sample 7445841 | NCBI WGS metagenome assembly JACCDP01 (sample SAMN15323441, study PRJNA562643) | freshwater metagenome | isolation source: river surface water | place: USA:Blue River Watershed | collected 2017-08-17
GAACAAGACATCACAAAACGTAATAATCTTATGGAAATTTTATGTAAACAATTAGAATCATGTGTTGAAAAAAATCAAGTTGTATGTAATACTGGTAGAATTGTACGTATATTAAGTGTATATGATGGAATCGACGATTCCGTACAAAAAATTATGCCAGAGTTTGTTATTGATCAAGAATTAGCTAATTTAGCAACACGTATACGTGATGCAACTTTACAAAATGCTACAGATGAACAACGTAATGCATATGATACAGGTGAATCAGATGAATTAACAAAAATAATGAGTGATAATTATAAAAAAGAAGTACATAAGATATATAACTCTTTAGTACCTAAATATCTTCTCGACAGAAAAATTGACGTATATATACAAGGTTTTTAAATTTAGAAAAACACACGTATATTTGATGCAGGTGCATCTTCAACAGTAACAACACCTTCGTTATTTATTTGATAACGATGTGGTTCTGAAGAAGATTCATAATGAACTCTTATGAATTCTAATGCATAATTTATAATTTTTAATTTTTCTTCACGTAAATCACGTGACATAATCTTTGCAGATTCATTGTATAATGAAACTAATATATTTTCAATACGTCCTGAATATGTATTACCAGGAATATGTAAATTTAAGAGAATTGTCATTTCTTTTAAATTACATACAAAGATTTTTTTTCAAATTTTTATGAAATCGTACAATTACCAAGAATGAATGAACCATATCTACCTGGTTGTTCTTCATTTGAATTATTTGGTATTATTACTGATTTTGTTCCTGACTCTAAATCAATTTGTTCAAGTTTTGTTGAATTTTCTTTCAATTCATTTGGTTGTTCTTGAATAACAACTACACCAACATTTTTTGTTGTTTCAGACGTTAGAGATTTCATTTTTTAATAAATTAACAAAGATAATTTTTAACATAATATAAAGACTAAAGAGTCATGATTATTTTTATTTTTTGAAATTCACGTTGTTGACTTGAATCTAATAAACAATTTACTAATTCAACTTTTGCCATTGTTCCTTCGTGTTCATTTGGTGGTAATGGAATATTTACAATAATTCGAAAGGAATCATATAAAAATTCACGACCACGAAAATTCGTATATAACATACGTGTTAATTGAAATGGTGTTGTATCACAGCCACCACTTACATGTATTGTTAATGGTTCAAAATAATATGTATCATTATTTACTGCTTCACATATTGAAAATATTATGTAACTATTACCATTTTCTATATATAATCCACATCCTATTATTTTATCTAATTCAAATGCAAACTTTGATAATTTTCTTATCGGTATTTCATAAAAACCAAATGAACCTACTTCTGTTACACTACGATTCCATCTTGATGATTGTGTATCATTCCAATGACATATAAGTTCATTTGGATCTAATGAATTTAATAATTGTTGTACTGTTGACATAAAATCATTCGTAACATAATACGGATGACCACTTTTTTTTATAAATAATGAATTCTTTGCATATAAATCATTCATATTCACACCACTTCTTTGTATATCTGAGAGATAACTTTGTTTCTTTTGTAAATCTAAATTTGTTGTTGAATAACGACTTGGTGCATCTTTTTTTGTTTGTATTGGAAGTTGTGTTTTTGTTTTTACAGTTCTCCAGACATTATAAAGTATTGAAGGATTCTCATGTATTTTTGTTAATACATCCTGTATTTCATTTGGATATGTTAAATTTATACGTGTTATTAAATTTTTTTTTATAACATGTTTGTCTGGAGAAATGTCTTTTCCATTTTCATCATATGCATGTCTTTCAATATAACCTGCTATATATAACGCTGTATATGCAGATGCAATTGAATCTAATATTTGATCATTATAATTTTTAATTAATGTACGTGATGCTGTTGATTCATTTGCTAATAAATTACTACGTATTAATCTTACTAATAAACTAAATTTTTGTGCTACATTGAATTCATTTTTATTATAAATTTCTTCTTCAAATTTTTGAGGTAATAATGTACGTAATTGTAATTCTTGTTCTTCTGTAATACCAAAATGAAGATTATCTACATCTCCGGTGTCTTCACCTGTAAGACTTTTATATATTTTTTGAACACGTAATGTATCCATTCTTATTTATTTAATTAATTCATTCAATAAATTTTTTTTCTTCGACATCGTAATTCCATTCAATTAATTTCGTACGTAATGACAATGGATATACTTCAATGTCGAGATCATTAAAATACACTTCTGTTAATTTTGGTAATAATGACAATTGTGTAGGTAATGTTATCAATGGATTATCTTCCATTTCTAATTCTTCTAATGATTTCATACCTTCAATAGTTTCTGGAAGTTGCATTATTAAATTTGAAGTGATGTACAAAGTTTCAAGATTACATAATTGTCCAATTGAGTCAGGTAGTTTCATGATTCTATTTCTTGACATCTTAAGATCTATTAAATTTATAAGTGAACCAATTGATTCAGGTAATTCTGTAATTCTACATTCACTAAGGTCTAAAATTTTAAGAGATGTCATGAAACAAATACATAGAGGAAATTCTTGGATGTAATAATTTTTTTCCAAACTTAGAAGACGTAAAATTTTTAAATTTTCAAAATTATCTGGTAAACAATCGAATTCATTATTAGAAAAATCACATATATCCATACGTGTCATTTTTGTTATACATGAAGGTAATGTCGAAATTTCACGATTTGAACATTCGAACGTGAAAACATCAAGGCATTTTTCATCAGATGTAAATTCATTTTCAAAATCTGTGTCATAATCATATTCTTTTGGCTTTTTTGAAAAAAACTCTAATCTAAAATCACCCATTTATTTTTTTTAAAAAGTATGATACAAAAAAAAATCGTCTAAAAAATCAAAAAAAAATTTATTGTGTGTATAAGTAAAAAACAATTAATAATTTTTATTAATATTTAAACAATAAAATAAAAAATGGCAGGTGGCGCTATGATTCAACTCGTTGCATTCGGTCCTCAGGACAATGTATTAACTACTCAACCAGATACTACTTTCTTCAAGGCTGGTTATGATCGTTATTCAGCTTTCGCTATGGAATCTATTGAACAATCAATGAATGGTACTGCTGATTTCGGTAAGAAAACTACTACTACTGTATCACGTTCAGGTGATTTAATGTACAAGACTTATTTACAAGTCCAATTACCAGCTTTAGTAAATGCTGATGGTTCAACTTGTTTTGGTACCCCAGCTCAAATGGCTACTACTTTCCAAACTAACCAAAATATTAACATATGTTGGACTAATGCTTTAGGTCATGCTTTAATCCGTTATTGTGATATTGAAATTGGTAACCAAGTATTCGATCGTCATTATGGTTTATGGATGGATTTATGGGATGAACTCTCAAATTCAGCTGATAAGATTGATGGTTATGGTCAAATGGTTGGTAAATATGGTTCAGATCTTGCTTTAATTGGTAATGCTAATGATTCAAAGATCTTATACATTCCATTACAATTCTGGTTCTGTCGTAATTCAGGTTTAGCTATTCCATTATTATCATTAGGTTTCCATGAAGTAAGATTAGTTGTTGAATTACGTTCTGCTCAAGAATTAGTTGTTGCTTTATATGATGATGGTACTCGTATCTCACAAAATGTTACTCAATTTGTTACTACTCCATCAATTGTTAACTGTCAATTCTTCATTGATTACGTCTTCTTAGAACAAGCTGAACGTACTTTATTCGTTGAAAAGCCACACAGTTATTTAATTGAACAAGTACAATTCTCTGGTTCTGAATCAAATGATACCAATACCTCAGCCCAAAAGATGCGTATGATGTTCAATCATCCAGTTAAGATGTTAGTATGGGTACTCCAACGTCAAGATAATGCTGCTACTATTGGTACTGCACACAACGATTGGTTCAACTATTCAACTGCTGCTCCAGGTACTCCAAACCCAGATCAAGCTTTAGATTTATTACAAGATGCTAAGTTAGTTCTTAACGGTACTGATCGTTTCTCAGTTCGTCCACAAACTTACTTCCGTTTAGTACAACCATACCAACATTTAGAACGTATCCCAAGCAAGAATATTTACATGTATTCATTCGCTTTACGTCCTCTTGAATGGCAACCATCAGGTACTTGTAACATGTCTCGTTTAGATACTGTTCAATTACAATATAACCTTACCCAATGGACTACCGCTCAACGTAATGCTCTTGGTCTCCCACAATATTGTCAAATTCAAATGTTTGCCGTCAATTACAACGTTGCTACTGTTGTTAACGGTATGGCCGGTATTAAATATGCAAGTTAAATGGTATAAACATACCATAATATGGTATCATAATCAAAGTATATCAAAAATCAATAAAAATGAAATTATCCAAAGACTGTCTAATAAAAAAATAAAAAAACAATTAACTCTCAAAATACTCTCTATAAATACTCTCAATACATACATTATAAAAACAAAAAACAAAAATTATGTACATTACAATCAATTAACAATTAATACGGTTGTAATGTATTTTTATGAAAGTTTCCTAAAATCATTCGGAAACTTATGAAATTTTATGGAAAAATATAATTTCAGCCAATATACTTTTTGATTAATAAAATAAAAATGAATGATCTCAGTTCAACAACAAATGCTGTTCAAAGCAACAAAAGAAAATACAAAAGTGATAAATGTGAACATTTAAATTGTTCATTCAGTGGTTATTTTGGTGTTCCAAATGGTGAACCACTACGTTGTTCTTTTCATCAAAAAGAAGGTGATGTAGACTTAATAAACACGTCTAAAAAACGTTGCCATTGTAATAAATTAGCAACATTTGGTATAAAAGGTTCTCAACCAGTTCATTGTAAAGATCATAAAGAAGAAAATGAAATAAATATTAATGAAACACGTTTTTGTCTTACATGTACAGAAGAAGGTCGTGAAAAAATCAAACGTGCTTCATATGGTATTCATGGAACTAAAAAGGTATTACGTTGTGCTGAACATAAATTACCTACAGATGTTGATATTGCAAATAAAAAATGTGAGATCTGTAAAAAAGTTAAACCAACATTTGCTCAAGAAGGTGAATTTGCAAAACGTTGTGGCACATGTAAATTAGAAAATGACGTTGACGTTAACAATCCTCGTTGTGAAAAATGTGGTAAAAAACAACCAAATTATGGAAATTCTGAAGAAAATATATTAAGATATTGTAGCAAATGTAGATTACCTGGAGATGTTTTATTAGGTAGAATATTATGTCGAGGTTTAAATTGTTCAAAACAACCTTCATTTGGACAATCAGGTACAAAACGTCCAATACATTGCCTCACGCATAAATTACCACACGAGGTTCGTGTGGTTTCAACTTGTAAACAATGTAATATTACAAAAGTTTCAAATCCTGTTTATGAAGGATTATGTCTCAATTGTTTCATACATTTACATCCTGATCGTCCAAATCCAAGACAACATCAAACAAAAGAGAAAGCTGTACGTACATATTTACAACAACATCTTGATTATACTATGAAGTTTGATCAACGTGTTGAAGGTGGTTGTTCATTCCGTCGTCCTGATATTTTTATTGATGCAGGAACACATGTCGTTATTGTCGAAATTGATGAATTACAACATTCGGCAACAGATGTATATACATCAGAATGTGAAGAAAGACGTGTGAATGAATTATTTACAGATGTTAATTTTCGTCCTGTTGTATTCTTACGTTTTAATCCTGATTCGTATGATGATGTTGTATCTCCTTGGTGTTTTCATCCTACTGAAAGTATCATGTACGTTCCAGCAAAGAAATTACCTCAATGGAATGCACGTTTAGATTATTTAAAAGAACGTGTTGTGTATCACGTGAATCATATTCCTTCAGATGTTATTGTAAATGAATTTTTGTTTTTTGATGGTTTTTAAAAAATAATAACAATATTTCTTTTATTTTTTTACAAATTAATATACAAACACATTATGAACACTTATGTGCAGAACCTTTCTTCGTTGTATCTATCATTATATTCAGGTACAGAATCTTCTTCTTCAACATCGTCGTCATCTGATGATGAAGCGTTTGTAACAGACACGGGTTCATTATTTAATGAACTAAACAAACAATCACGTCCTTGTCTATGTAATTCTCTTATTCTTTCTAAATACCAAAATCTTGGCCATTTTGTTTGTGTTGTTCTTGACATAATATGCCACAATTGTGCATCACCTGTATTTTGTAAAACTTCTTTAAGATCTTCATGTTGTGAAAACTTTGCACACATTGCTTTAAAGAATGCTACATCTTGACGTGTCCAAGTTGGATGTCCTGGTATACCAGCAGAAGCACTTGAGAAAAATAATGGATCTGCTTGCACATTCTTAGGACGTTTGTAATTTAATTTCTTTACATTACCACCTTTACCACCTGCACTTTTTGATAATGCTGGATCAAATGCAATTTGACGTACATCATTTTCTGGAATATTCTGATTTTCTTTACCATCTAATGAAAATATTTCTATTGCCCATTCAGGATTTGTTGACATGAATTTTTGTGCATGATAATAATGTTCTACAGAATTCCAACGATGTCCATCTAATGTAAATGGTGCTATCCAGAAATTCGATAAAATTTTACGGAAATTTTTTGGTAATGATGAATAACGTGGATCTTGTGGTTCATTTATGATTTCATTTGAACCTTTACCTGGTTTAACATCTGCACTTTTTGAATAAAAATAAAATTTATCACTCATTTTTTATATTTATTTAATTATTTTATATAATTATTTTATATTTTTTTGGAAACTAATAGACAGACAATGTCAAAAAAACTTTCAGGAACCATATTATTTTATACTGTTACGTCAGTATTCTCTCCGAATTGAATGTAATCATTATACATTTCTAATGTTGACGTTTGACTTGTTGTAAAAAATGATACACAACGTTTGAATTCATATGATTCATATAATTTTTTTGGTAAATACATTTCGAAATAATGTACGAATGGTTTATAATAGTATTCATTTGGTATTTGATGATTTATTTGAATACCAAATGAATTTGTAATATGTGTTAAACATTTATGAAACGTTGTGCATAACAATGATTCATATGATTTTTTTGTTATTTGATAATGTTTTGAAAATGTTGGTGAATCCTTGAATTTCATTTTATTTATTAACTGTAACGTTATTATTAAAATGGATTTTAACTTACTTTTACGTTTTCCTCCTTTATTACATAAAGATCGTGTACCTGATATGAATTCAAAAGAATTAATCGTATTTTTCGAACAACTTGTTAATACTTTAAAAACACTTCCTGAAGATCAAAAAATACCATGTGAAACATTTGTTACATATATAAGGGATCATTATTATACTTATTCTTCTTCAAATTCTTCTTCGATATCAACGTGTTCTTCTTCAAATGAAGACAAATTTGAGAAAAAATTATAATCTGACGGTAAATGATATTTAATATTTGAAGTAGATGCGTCTTCATCGGGGAAGTAAGGTGAATAATTAAAGTTTTGTTGTTCTAAATAATTCATTAATTCAAATACAATCTCATACATTTGCGACACCAACAATGTCTTTTTTCTCATTACATTTGTTTCTTCAGATTTTGCAAAATTTTGTAGTTTTCTTTCGTATTCGATATGGTCTTTGAAAACTTGTTCAGGTCTCCTTTTTGAACCCCTAAAAAAATCAATATTCAGAATATTGTTGTCTTTAGAAAGTTTTTTTTGTAAATCCTCAGGTATTATAGTGTTACCTCCATTTATAAAATATAATTTAAAACGTATAATCGCATCTAACATTCTTTGTACATATTTATCTTTATCTTTATGAGATAATAATAATCCTGCATTATCAAGGAAAGACATGACGTAAATAAATGGTGAGAATAATTGATCGTAAAATTGTTTTTTCTGTAATTGTATTACAACATGAAAATATGCACCAATTGAATAATATGATTCTTCCTCATAACATCTTTGTAATGAATTTAAACTTAAGTATTCATACAAAAAGAATTTTTCAATTGCTTTTTGTATCATAATAATGAGTACGTCATTAACTTCTTTTTCTTCATTGTTCAAATTTATTTTTTGACCTCTCATATTATTTAATTTTTTAGTTATTTTTGCAATTGCATTTTGATATTTACGTAAACATTGTTCTGTTAATAATATTAATATTTGAAGATACCTAAATTTTGTTTTTCTATATTTTTCTTGTTCTATTGTTTCTATAATTCTAAATAAACTTTCAGAAACAACAAAATGTTTTTTAATATACGTATACGATTTATGTAAATTTTCTAAATTTTCAAATGACAAATAAGATCCAAAATTATTTGTATCAGTTAATCTTTTTTTGAAAAATTTTAAATTCTTTATAAAAGCAAAATTGATTTGTGAATAGAAAAAATACTGATATGTATTAAATAATGATTCATCATATTTATAACATTGATCCATTGGTGTTATATATGGATACGTTGTAATATCGCTATAACAAAAATTATACCAACCTGTACAGTAAATATTGACGTCAAACAAGTCAGATAAATTTGTTGATAATTTAATTGTTCTACTACCTGATAATGTTATTTCCAAAGAATTATTGATTGTCATAAATAAAGGTTTAAAAATTACATCTGTTATTTTTTGTGCCATCAATTTCATTAAATATGCACGTGTATTTAATATTGTTATATCTATGTCACTTGTTAAATCATTTGAACCTAAATTTTCAAATACACAAAAAGGACTACATGAACTTTGTAAATAAGGAATTAAAAATTCATTTATATACTCATTTCTTAATTCACATGTATAAAATTGCAAAAACTGTTTCATATCACTACCATCGGATAATAAATTTTTACTTTTTGCTCCACTTGTTATTATACTAAATCTTACTATTTCGTCTTCATCAGGTTCAATATTTTCTTTTATATCTGTTTGTGTTACTTTTGGTGTTTTCAAAGTAGCTGTTGAGAAATACAAAGATGTATAAAATTCCATAAATGTTTTTATTACATTATTTGCAAGTTGTTTTTGTTGTTCTGGTGAGTTTTTGTAAGACATAATAATTTTATTTGATCCTGTGTACTTTCCTAAAAAATCATACATTTTTTGTACAACAATCAATTGTAAATTATGAATTTGACGTGCTGTTAAAAATGATGAATATTCCATATTTATATGTTCTTCCCAAACTGTAGAAGGTGCTAATGTTTCTAAAAATTCATTGACATTTTCTTTCTTGAATTTTAAAGTTTCATTAATATCTCCTGTTAAATATTTCTTTACAGTTTCTAGTACATCATACGAATCAACTGTTACTTCAAGTAATTCTTTACGTGTATAATTATTGTCAAGTGAACTTCCTTGTGGTTTGAATGATGTATATACTTTAGATGTAATTTGTTCTTCTTCAACATCTGTTGTTTGAGGTGTTTCATTTGTTGTTGGAAGTGTACCAAAAAAATGTTTTGGAATATTACTATTGTCAGATACATTTGTTAATGTACCTAATTTTAAATTATCATTACCCACTTCTTTATCAATTTTTAATGGATTCTTATATTTTTCATGAAAAAGTTCATTTGCATTAAACACAAGTTTTATGGGTACAGATGAATGTTTCATGACAGGTGTTTCTGATGTAAAATTTAATTTTAATAAATCCAATATGTTATTTTCAATTTTTAAAAAGTTTTCATCAAAATCTATTGGATCTGATGGAACTGACGAATTTGATGAATAAGTACTTCTTGTTGGTGATCTTCTGTGTCTTCTTATAGATGATGAACTGTTATTATTTTGTGACGTTGAAGACGACATTGGTGGTTGTAATATGGAAGAAGATGTCGATGATGGTATTGTTGAAGATGTGTAAGATGGTGGTGACGGTATTATTAAAGAAGACGTCGACGAAGATTGCACTGATGAAGAAGATGTATTTGATGGTGACAATGGCATTATTGAGAAAGATGTCGATGATATAGGAGATGATATAGGAGATGTCAAAGATACCGACGGTGTTGTTATTATTGGTGGTATTTGTGGAATTATTGATGAAGACGTTGTTGTTATTGTTGTTACAGAAGGAATTTTAAGATATTTCTTGAAAAATTTGAGATCATATTGATTATCTGGATCATCATAAAATTGTTTTATATGATTACCATATAAATCATAATAAGTATTAATGAAAGTACCTAAAAATGAATTATTATGGTCATTATTAATAAATATATGTAATTGATTTTGATAAAATATCATTGGAAGTAATAATTTTGATAATTTAGGATTCTTACGTAATAATGTAGTATTTATTGTTGCTTTTGATACAGCATCATGATAATCTAAAAAATTTAATAATAAAATTAGATGGTAACGTGCTTGGTTATCATTTGGATCATCTGTTTTTAATAACTCATACATAAAATGTCGAAAAACAAGTTGATTCGGTTTGTAATCATATGATGCTTTGATAAATTTTTTATTTGTATTTATCAAATTACCATTATAAAATAAATCTGAAAAGATTTCAACAAAATAATTTAAGAATAACGAAAGAAATTCATCCACATTGTTTGATGACATTTTTTTTTATCTTATCTTTAAATAAAAAAATTAATATTATCGACAATGTTTTCTTCAAAGAAAAAAAGTGATCAAATTTCTTTATTAAAACAAGGTACTCAAAGTTCATCGTCAACGACGGTTGATGGAACTAATTTGAACCCCATTTATAATTCTAATGAAAATTCTATTAAAAAACCTAAATTCTCAGAAGACTTTATTTTTTATGAAGAAGGAGATATCTTATTAGAACAAGGAAATGTAACTGAAAAAATTATTCAAATTTTAGGAGTATGTGATGAACAAGGAATTATTGTTCCTGGTGATAGCAATGATTGTATTTTAATGACACGTATATGGTCTGATGGTACACGTGAAGATATTGGTTTTTTATCTCAAAATGATTATGTAGGTTTGTTATTTTATTCAGGTTTTAAGGAAATGATTTTTTCTTCCACAGTTACTTATACATGTGTAAAAAATAATATAAAATGTAGAGTTATACATTGTCCAACATGTGAATCTGCAAGTGAAATTTTGTGTACGAATGAAATTTGCATGGCTGATGATACTCCAGAAAACAAATTAAAAAAAATATTATACAAACAAATATTTAAAGTTATTCCAGGGTTTTGTGCATTAACAACAGAAGAGTTAAATGATTTATTACCATATTGTAAAAAAATAAGTAAAGATGCTTATAATACATCGAGTTCGAACAAACAACAGTTTGTTACTACAGTTGGTGATTCAGAGGACAAAAGCTGTTTTATACTTTTAGATGGTAAATTAAGAATTACAACAAAAACAAATGACATTAATACAAATTTAATGATTGTACGAGATAAAGAACCTCTTGAATTATTTGGAGAAATTTTTTTTCGTAATGAAAATGCTAAAAGAACTGCATCTATTTACGCTGTTGAACAATCTTCTTATTTGAAAATAGATATAGTAAAATTAAAAACTGATAAAACAGATATATTTAATAAAATTAAAACAAAAATTCGCCAACGTGGTAATTTATTAGATTTTACTTTACAAACAAAAAATAATCATTTGAATTTTTCAGTTTTATCAGATATTATTAATGTAAATGATTTAGTAGTATACACTCCAGATAATGATGTTATGAAAATTGCTAAAGTAACAGGAATAAATACTGTTGATGGTACTTTCGATATACAATTAAAATCTAATGAAGTTATATTTAAAGTACCTCAAGATAAAATACGAAAATTGCATTAATCCATTAAGGAACTAAATTTTGTTTCTTCAACAATTTGTACGTTTCCACTTAAATTTTTAATAAAACTTTCGTTTTCAAATATTTCACGTTGATATTTTGGAGAAAAACTTTGTATTTTATTTATATTCAATTTTAATTCATTTTGAAGATCATTTTTTGTTTTGATGTCCTTTCCAAATTTCAATGAAGGGAGAAAAGTGTTTGCACCAAGCGTTATTGAATCATCTGTACTTCTTATTTTTGCACATATTGTATCTGATGGTATTTCTGGATTCCATGCATGTTTAAGGAATAATAATCCTTTATCTTTTGATGTTAATTTTTCTTGTTTTACAAAATATGTTTTTCCTGATGGTAATTTTATTGGTTTTGTATATGAATTCTCAAAATTTGGTAATGTTGTTAAATATTCTTTAAAACTTATATAATAAAATATAACAATACATAAAAATACTAACATTAATAATATAAAACTTGCCCAATATGACATTTTTTCTTTACTTGATGTTGTAGAATAAATTGTACGTTCAGAATCTGTTTTTGCATTCTTTAAATTTGTTATACGTTCATCATAATATGATTTACGTATTACATATGATACATATGCACCTAATAATAATAATGCAATTATTAAATACATATAAGCATGACGTAAACGTAATAATAATATTAAAGATAACCATGCTAAAAATGTAAAAAAACCATCACCTACAAGTTGTACAATTGTTGAACTCTGTCCTCCAAAAAATTCTGTATAATCTATAGATCCTGATATACTAAATGCTATTAAAAATATTAATAAAATATGTGACATTATTCTTGTTGATATACCACCAAAACTATATTCTTTACATACTATTGGTAATGGTAAAAATGATCCTAAATGATTACCTACTACTATTGTTAATGGAATTAAAAAGAATAATTTTAATAATATTGTAAGTTGTGTTATTTTTTTAGGTTCACCTGATGCATCAATTTCTAATTGACGTATACGTTCTTCTAATGAATCTAATGATTCTGACATTTTTTTTATGTTTTTATTTTAATCTTCCATAAAAAAAATATTTGTTAACCAAAATATTCTCGCTTGAATTCTTCTAAATTTTTTGTACCCATTGAAAAATTACATGTATTACATATACAACGTAAATTATCTATACGTATTGTTCCACCATTTGCTCTTGATATTATATGACCACCATGAAAATTATGATAATCTATTTTACATTTACATACATAACATTCTGATTCCATTATATTCTGACCATTACAATGTTCATTCCATAATTGACGTCTTACTGCTTGTGGTATTGATTGACGTTCATTTGTTGATGTTGTTAAACAACTATGATATACATGTGTAAAATATAATGTTCCTTTTTGTGTTATCTTATGATATTTTTGTGATTCATATGTTTGTAAATGTTCACGTAAATATTCATTTGTTTTTAAAAATAATTCCATTGTATTCTCTGGAAAACGTCGTACTATAAAATTTACAAATGAATCTAATGATACATTTGGATATTTTGGTTTCTCTGCATGACTTATAAAATTCGAATGATTCTTTTGAATATATTCTTTTATTATCATCGATGTAGATTGATGATTCATTATATTATCTTGAAATGATTCTGTTATGTAATGTGTATTTAATTGACGAAAATATATTAACATTTCATCTTCTGATATACATTCACGTACTAATACAAGTACATTGAAATTTGTAAATTCTTCAAGATCATGTTCTTCTTCTAATTTACAATATGCAAGATAACGATGTTGTCCATCAAGTATATAATAATGTTCTTTGAGATGTACAATATTTAATGTACCTAAACATAAAATATCAGAGCGTTCTTCGAATTCTTTTATAAGTTGTTCATAAAAGAAAACGACACGTTTATCAGAATATGATCTTTGAAATGATGGTATTTCAACATTCCATTGTTTACGTAATTTTTGTATAGGTACAATATGTACAGTATAATTTTGTCCAAAAGGATAACTAAGATTCATTTTTTTATTTATTTAATCATAATATAACAAACACATAATAACTTAATCAACTTCTTCAAAAACTTCTTCAACACGATTATTATTATTTATTGGTTTGGGTTGAATTGACATATGCAATAATTTGGATAATAATTCAGCACCATCTGTACTTATTTGTGCATCTAATGATTCAGTTGAATCAGATGAATCAGATGATCCAGATAATTCTTCTTCTTCAATGTAACCAATTTTATGTAAATCTTGTAATAATGGTACAATGAAATCTTTATTTTTTTCGATGTCATCTAAATATTGTATTAATTTATTATGAATAGTAATAACTTCATCAACTTTTTCATTATAAACAAAATCGTCATCTTCGTCGTCATCTTCCTCTTCGATGTCAACTTCAGATTCTGATGTTTCTGAATCATTATTATTAAGTTTACGCATTAAAAAATCAGTTGCTTCAGCATGATCATCAGTTGTACTATGATTTTGTGAATCAGTGTCATCTGATTCATCTGATTCTTGTTCAGAAGCAGATAAATAATCAGAATCATATGAATCATCTGATGCATCAGAACCATCATCTTCTTCACCAAGATCACGTATTTGTTTTGCATTACCTAATAAAATATTAGAATCTTCAAATAAAGTAGATTCACGACGTCTCATAATACGTTTGGTTTCATAGATTGCAATAAGATTAATTTGTTTCTTTTCAACTTTTGCAATAAGAGTTTCAACAAATTGTTCAACAGCATCTTGTACAACATGAACACGTATTTCATCAGTAAGATCTTTAACACCACGTGGTGATGAAGTTAATATTTTATTAATACGTTTGTTATAATAATCACCACCAATATTAGGATCAGATTCTTGTATGATATCATAACGATCATAAAATTCATGATCATGATCAGGAATAGTAGATTGTATAACGACGTATTTACCATTGTATTTATCAATACCAGATGCATTACATGATTTTGCTTGTTCTCTAGTACCAAACCATAAATAAATACGTTTGATTTCATTTGGATTTGAATTATTTGTTAATTCTTCATATAAAATTGTAGTTAATTTAGTTTCAAAAGAAGTAACATCTTCAGGAACTTGTGAAGCATCTTCATATTGTACTTTTGAAGAAGTAAAAATAGATTCAGCTAAATATGGAGCAACAATAGTACTCCAAAATGATTCATTTGATTTTGTTAAATCGTAAAAAGATTCAAAATGCATTTCTTTTTTATTTTATTTTATGAATTGTTTGATAATTTATAAAACAAAAATCGACGCAAAATGTAAAAAAAAAATCGAAAGAAGATAATTAAAAAACAAAATTAATTTACAATGGTAAATAAATTAAGACAAGCAAGAAAATCTTTTCGTAAAAGTACATTTGGTAAAAAACGTACTTACAGAAAACGTAGATTGTCTTTTGGATTATCAAATGGTTTACAGGAGAAAATTAAGATAGTTGACAAAATAGAAAATGCTGGTGATGGCAATATCAAACTTTCTCAAATTATTGATAAGTTAAGTAATACCTCTCTGTATATTAAATTACAAACAGATAGAAATGTTAATATGAATAATTTTTATAATTCTCAACTTGATCAATCTTTTGTTGTAGCAATGAACGACAGCGATTTTCGAATAGGATTTCTTAAAAACGTGTTTATTTCACTTGAATATATTGAAAAAAAAAATACTACTAGATCAAGTTCAAATATAAATGTGCCACGATTTGCTGAAATCCAATTTTATGTTGTATCTATTGATGCATTTAAAAATTTTATAATTGAATTGTTAGATTATGTAAAAAATACTCCAAAAGAAGATGATGAAAAACGTGAAAAACTTATAAAAATTGTAAAGACATTAAACCCTAATTACCCTGAATCTGAAAAAAATGAACAAGAACAAAATATTCGTAAAGGTGATGATACAAATGTTCAAGCTTTAAAAAAGTCTTCTTCAATCAAAGGTGAAACAAATGTACAACAAATGAATTCATATGAAAATGTTATTGTTTATAGCGGTCAAAGAGGTCAGCGTGAAAGTAAGTCTAAAAATTTATCAGAAATTATTAATTATTTATCAAATTTAAATTTAAGACTTGTTATGCATGATGCCAATATTAAAAATGGTTCATACAACGTTAGTAGTGACACAACTGAATTGAAAAGTTTTTTTCAATCTTTGTATTTTGTAAAGGAAAAAATTAAACCGGTTGAATTTTCAAATTTGTCAGATGATCAATTCAAATTATTCTTGGCAGAAGTTTTGAATGAATCTTCTTACGAAGTTATAAAAGATACTCTTACAGGTACTGAAGGAAATGTAAAAAAATTATTCAACGACAATAATAATAACGCAGACGAAGCTGCTAAAGCACTTAATGAAGCTGAAGATTTACATACGAAACTTCAAGAAAACACGGAATTTAAAGAACTCAATAATGCAACTACTAATACTGCTAGTAATGAAATGAGTAAAGAAAATTTGATGAAAACAAAAGAATCGTATAACACTTTGCAGGTTATTTCGAAAGATGATTTTGCAAAAAATATAGTATCACAAGGATTAAAAGAAAATAACAACAACATAATTAAAACTGATGAAGACATACGAAAGTCATCATTAAATCTTGTACGTACAAAATCACAAGAAACAACAGCTATGATAGAAAATATTAGTAACAATAACAATAACAATACTGTTGTAACTCAGGTAACACAAAAATTTTCACTTGCGAATAATTTAATCACTAGATATACAAATAATGACAATAACAACAATAACACAATTGAAGTATTTAACAAAGCAGTTCAAGAAACTGCTTTAAATACACTTGTTACAAGTGTTGCTCAAATTTTACAAAATAATAATAACACTCTAAGTGATACTGTAGCAACAAACGCAAATACAGCAGCTGCTATAATACCATTAGCAGATGCAGCTATAAACAATAACATAGCTGCGTCACTACAAAATAACTCGTTAGATTCAGCAGCTGTCACAAATAATGTGAACAATGCAAAAGAAGAATTAGTTAAAAAATTCATAAAAGCTGCTGAAGACATGAATGAAATAGCAACAAAAATGAAAGAAAAAGGTATACAAGTAGAAACTTGTAGTACACAAAAAGACAGAAATTTACAAGCAGCAGAAGAAACAGCCGAACTTGTTAGATACTCCGATGAATTAAATGGGTGTTTACAAAAAATATGGATCGCATTCAACGACAAATATGTTGCTTCAATTAATGCGGAATTCAAAAACAAGTATGGATTATTGTTTACGAAAGAAATAAAAGGGACTGTTAGTGAGAATATGCTTCTGACAAAAGATCCAAGTATAATAAAAGTAAAAAAAGCCATCCATTTAATGCAAAGAAAAATTAAACAAATTGATGAACTTGAAAATACATTGAAACAACAAGTACCACAAAATAATGTACCACCTCAAGTAAATAATGTACCACAACAAGGAAATAATGTACCACCACAAGGAAATAATATTATTGCAACTATTACAAAACATGAAATGATTAATCATGAGGAAAAACAGTATATCAAATTTACCGTTAATTCAAATGTAAATACACAAAAGTTTGTATGTATCAAAGTTGATAGTAAGTATTATGAAAATAATAAGAATGGTAGTGTTTTTAAGAAATTGTATGATTCATATAATAACACAAACAACTATCAAACACAATATTTATTTGCACCGTACCCAGAAAACGGAAATCATACTGCACAAGTTACAAGTAGTGGGCAACATTCATTGAAGTACACACTATTTTATAATTTCACAATTACACCAGATGTTGAACAACCTGTTGTACAAAATGTAGTAGAACCAGTAGTAGAACCAGTAGTACCACCTGTTGTAGAACCAGTAGTAGAACCAGTAGTAGAACCAATAGTAGAACCAGTAGTACCACCTGTTGTACCACCTGTTGTACCACCTGTTGTACCACCAATAATACCTCCGTTTCCTATAACTGCTTCTTCACTCAATGCTGCTAAAACAATAAATAATATTAACAATAGATTAAAGGAGTTATCGTTAAAATATAAGTCAATGATGGGTATTGTAGGAGATGATTATTCACAATTAATTAATACATTAAGAATGTCACACGAATCACGTGTTCGTATATATCATATGACACAACAATTTGTTGATGAAATTAATAATCTTATTCAAGAAGCTACTAAAAAGGTCAAGTACTATGGTCAAAGTTTTGATGACATGATCGAGGCAGAATTAGCTTTATATTCATTACACAGTGGTGTCATTGGTTCGTATACAAGTTTTGGAAGAAAATTTAATGTCACAGATGTGGGCGCATTTGAAAAGTTATTAAGTAGTAACACATCTGTACAATTATACTACAATCTCGTACGTACAAAAATATTAACATTAGTATCTCTTACAAGTATAATCTTTTCATATTTATATTTACCTGGAAATAATACAACTGCTGATAATTTTATTGTTCATTGTGTTAATCATAGTGGTGCTGTTGTACATGAAATTGTTATTGATGGACGTGATTATCCATTTGTTACTTTTATGACACCTAATGATGCTTTTCAATTTGAAAAAATGATTACACCAAAATCTGGTATGTATTGGGTTGAATTAGTTGCAAGACTTAATGGTGGTAAATCAAAAATATCAAAACCTGGATTCTTTTTCAAAAAATTCATTACTCCTCCTATTTTACAAAAATTCGTAAATTATTATGATTTATTAGCTTCTGAAAGTATTGAATTAGATACTGATGTCAGAACTGTAAATAAAAATGTAGTTACAGGTTTTTTCCAATGGTTCTTTCGTTTTGGAAAGTAATTCCAAAATAAAAAAGACAGTGTACTTTTGAGATGTAAGAAAAAATTGAAAATACATATTAATTAATTTATTGAATTAATTATTTTTTATATAAAAATGTCCACATTTACCAATGAACAAGTAAAAGAGTTACAAGAACTCATTATGAGTTCAATTGAAAAGAATTTTGCAAGACGTAAGAGACGTAATGGTGTTTCTGAAAATCTTGATGATCAAAATTCAAATAATAATAATAATATTATTGTTAATCAAAGTATTCCAATAGTAACTCATATGAGTTATGAAGAATTCTTTAAGAAACCAGAAAATTTTAATGAACGTTTGTCATTCAATGAATTCAAAAGAATGTCAAATGAAGAAATTATTGAATACATGGAATGTATGATACGTTCAATGTATGCAATTGGTTCATTACAATCATATGAATGTTATAAATCAATTTTTATTAATAATATTCATAATGACGTTGCTTTTATTGGTAATAAAGCAAAAACTAAATTTCTTTTTAAGAATAATCACTATCGTATTGTTTTGTCATTCTTTCATTTTGACTTCAATATGAAAGAAAAAGATGTTCCTTTACGTGCATCACAAGTTGATGTATATAATGCACTTGTTGGTTCATTAATAAAATTATGTAATGGTGAATCATTACAATTTGAACGTCCAAAATATAATTTCAAACCACGTGATACCACCACCAAAAATAAGAAGAAGAAGTCAGATGAATCATCAGATGACATAGATGATGCTGAAGAAGATGAAGCAGAAGCTGACGCGGAAGATGACGAACATGATGCAGAACATCAAGAACAACAACGTCAACAAGAAGAAGATGACAATGAAATCTTCATGGATGCTGAAGATAATGCGGACGTCGTTGTTCCTGTTGTTGTACCTCCTGTTGTTGTTGCACCTGTTGTACAAACTGAAGAATCAGAAGAACACCAAAACAAGAAACGTCGTATTGATGATCCAGATTTAACGCAACCTCAATATTTAGTATCATCACCAAATTTACCACCACCTGTAGTTCCAATGAACACTACTACTACCACTACTACAACTGTTGAAGCTGTTGTTAATAATAATACAACCACAACACCTACTGTAACTATAACCACTGCTGCAAAGAAACCTCCAGTGAAACCACAACCTTTTTCATTAGCATCCAAGACAGGTGATCGTTGGGAACCAAAAATAATAGATCGTACATTATCCGTACGTTTATCAAATGGTGTAACAATGAAATATTCAGATTGGCGTAAAGATTACGATGTCAAACGTGTACCTGATACATACAAGGCAGATATATGTTATGTTGAATTTCAACAATCAAATGGTGAATGGATGGATTTAGAAGCATATTACGTAAAATTTATGAAAGAAAAGACAGGAGAGAATATGGAAGGTAAATCATTTGATGTCATATGTTCCAAGTACAAGTTTTATCGTGATCGTTAATCGTTTAAGATTCGTTAATAATCATTATTATTTGTATTATTATTGTTTGTAGTATTATTGTCATTTATAGAATCATGAAAATAATACATGTATGCTTCTTTAATTTGTATAATAAGTCTTTGTATATAAGCACCTTCCATTTGTAATTTATCTTGCAATTCAAATTGTATTTGTTCTTCATTAAGAGTGAGTTCATTGAATTGTATATTTTGTATTTCAGGTTGAGTAATTTGTGTATATAATTCATAAGCTTTATAAGCTTTTTCAACCCATTCATCCCCCATACTTTGTTTAAAATTGTCAAATAATAAATTACTTTGTAAATCAGGATTTTTTGCAATTTTTAGAATACTATTTGGTGTAATAACAGAATTATTTGATATTAACCCATCACAAAAATCACAACCCATTAATATACAAAAACGTACAAATTGTTCATGTGTTAAATTCAATTCTTTTAAAACAAAATCATGATCAAGAACATCAACAGTGTTATTATTATAAATTCTACGTATCATTTTTGTACATCCATAAACTAAAACATCCGAATCAGCAGTATATACACCATGTACAATACCATTTTTTTGTAAAGATGCACATGAAACTTCAGCTTCCCCATTACTTTGCAAAAATGGTATCCCAAGAATTTGACATAACGTTTGTGTTTGATAAACATGTTGTGGTTCTAAAAAAATAGCAGATACTTGTTGTTTATGTCGATCAATATTACGACTGATATCTTCAATTTCTTTTAATGTAAGTTCAAGTTCATTTGGTATTTGTAAGAGAATGTTATTGCTGTTATTAACGTTGTAGTTGCTGTTATTAACGTTGTTATTATTATTTTTATGTTTGACAATATCAGCCCATGATTTTTTATTTGGAGTGTCATTAAAAGAAACAATAGAAGAAGAATCAAAAAGAATAGAAGAAGGTTGTTGTTGTTGAATCATATATTTTTCAACCCATTCAATTTTTTTTTGTAATTTAATTTTTTCAACACGTCTTTTAGATATAGTTTCATTTTTTTCAGTTGGTGGTTCACCATCAAAAACAAATAAAGGAATAATTTTAGCATGTAATAATTGGCAAAAAATATCAATAATACCAACAAGATGTGATTTATCAAAAGGAACATCCGAAAGAATATTTCTGAATTTTGAAGGTTTTCTAGTTAATTGTTCATTATTTGTAACGGACATACTACGAGCCCTATATAAAAATAAACTAGCATCAATAGCCCATATTTGTTGTTGAAAATTTTGTATATTTTCAATAGGAATTTTTTTTGATTGTTTTAAGAAATAAACGAGTTGTGTAAGACCACGTATACCCATTTCATTTTGATATATTTTTTTGTTATTTTTTTTGTTAGTTTCGTCAATAAAATATATTTAAAAATTCAGCGCGTTTTTTTTAAAATATATATTTTTGAAAAAAAAGAATCTCTTGTTCATAAATAAAAAAGAATTAATCTAAAATTAAAAAAAATAAAATGACATCTTTATTTCAAAAAGTTGGTTCTAAATTTGGAACATGTGTTGATTCCTTTATGTCAAAAAGTGGTTTTACAGCAATAAGTGATGAATTAGCAAATATTCAACAATCATTAATTCCTGAATCTGCTCCATCAAAAACTGAAAATTTCTCAGCAAAGAAATCATCAGAA
>JACCDP010128418.1_pt1 | contig 21885 bp, 21 predicted proteins | sample 7445841 | NCBI WGS metagenome assembly JACCDP01 (sample SAMN15323441, study PRJNA562643) | freshwater metagenome | isolation source: river surface water | place: USA:Blue River Watershed | collected 2017-08-17
CACTTTTGAAAGCAAGCTTTCAACGCTCGCAAACAAAAAAGCCCTGGCTATTGCCAAGGCTGATTTGTTCGTCGGGAAGACAGGATTCGAACCTGCGACCCCCTGGTCCCAAACCAGGTGCGCTACCGGCCTGCGCTACTTCCCGAACTTCGGCTTTTAACCGAATCTTTTAACTGCGGTGAGGGCGGGATTCGAACCCGCGGTACAGAGTTACCCGTACGGCAGTTTAGCAAACTACTGATTTCAGCCACTCATCCACCTCACCGTCTAAATCCTTCGATTCAGGGACGGCAAATTTAAGAAAGACTAAGCAATCCCCAAAAGAAAACTGAATGCGTTTCGAAAAATAAAGCATTACATGGCGGCCAGCTGCACCTTCTGCTGCAGCTCCATGACACTCTCACGGAACATGTTGTCCGTATCCATCAGATCCTTTACAGTCTGACAGGAGTGAATCACTGTGGTATGATCCCTGCCCCCGAAATGTTCCCCAATGGTCTTGAGAGAATTCTTGGTGAAGATCTTGGACAAATACATGGTGATCTGGCGGGCCTGCACGATTTCGCGCTTACGGGTTTTTTGCAACAGTCTGTCGTATGGCAGGTCAAAAAACTCGCAGACCATCTTCTGAATGGTATCGATGGTGATCTCTTTGGAAGAGGTCTTGATGAAATTCCTCAATACCTTCTTGGCAAGGTCCAGATCGATCTCCCTTTTGTTCAAAGAAGACTGTGCCAGCAAGGAGATCAGGGCTCCCTCGAGCTCACGCACATTGTTCTGGATATTATAAGCAATGTATTTAACCACATCCTTGGGAAGATCCAAACCATTGGTCTTCATCTTCTTTTCCAGGATCTCGATTCTTGTTTCATAATCTGGCACCTGCAAGTCTGCACTCAATCCCCACCTGAACCTGCTGAGCAAACGCTCTTGCATGCCTTCCAGATCCTTCGGTGGCTTGTCGGAACTCAGGATCAACTGCTTGCCAGACTGATGCAGATGGTTGAAGATCGCAAAGAAGGCATCCTGTGTCTTCTCCGCACGGTTGAAGAACTGCACATCGTCTACGATCAACACATCGATCAACTGATAGAAATGAATGAAATCATTGATCGCGTTGTTGCGACTATGGTCCTGGAACTGGTTGATGAACTTTTCAGAACTTACATACAAGACCACTTTATTGGGATTCAACCGCTTCACCTCGTTTCCGATGGCTTGCACCAAATGTGTCTTGCCCAAACCTACCCCTCCATAAACAACCAATGGGTTGAAGGAAGTAGCTCCTGGTTTTTCGGCAACGGTTTTACCGGCCCTGCGCGCTACACGGTTGCAATCTCCTTCCACAAAAGAATCAAATGTATAAATCGGATTCAATTGAGAATCGATCTGCATCTTTTTGAGACCGGGTATTACAAATGGATTCCTGACATGGTTGTTGATCACCAGGGGGAAATCCATCTCGTTGTTTGAATAACTTTTGAAATGCTGACCGCTGATGTCCATGGTCAGGGGCTTGGACTTACCATTGCCACTGTCAACCATGATGCGGTACTCCAATCTTGCTTCTTTGCCCAACTCCCTCTTCAATGTCTTGGCGAGAAGATTGATATAGTGCTCTTCGATGTACTCGTAAAAAAATTGGCTGGGTACTTGAATAGTGAGGACATTGTCTTTCAATCCAACTGGCTTGATCGGCTCAAACCAAGTCTTGAAATGTTGCCATTCCACGATATCCTTGATGATCGCCAAACAATTTGTCCAAACTTTTTCAAACGGTTTCTCCATTAGTCCTAAAGCAGTTTTCTTTTGGTTCGATAAATAAGGACCTTTCTTCAGTCAGCATGAAAGTGGACACCCCTTCATTTCTTCTTCACAATGTCCGACCGTTCAAATATGATGTTGATAGCCTAAGGTCTGGTTTTGTCGACAGATTTGACCCATTCATTTTCCACATTTCTAATTGGTGATCAAATCGTGTCAGACGGCGAATATAAATTCAGAATCCAAATAAAAAAATTTTTTATTCCACAATATTTTTCTCTACCAAAATGGATTGATTTTTATCCAATTTTTTACCCCCTCCGGTAGAAAAAATATAATCCAAACGACCCAGCTGCAAACCGCCCCAACCTACCTGGTTCACCAACACCTTCTTTCCTTCAGCATTGCTGTATTCCCTGGGTTTTTCAAAGAAACGATGGGTATGTCCTCCAATGATCAGATCAATGTTTGAACTGGCTTTGGCAAAGCTTTCATCACTGATTTTGTCCTCTGTATAACGGTCTCCCAAATGCGACAAACAAATGACCATGTCACATTTGTATTTTTTCTTTAATTCATCGGCCATCCTGTTGGCGTGAACCACCGGATCCTTGTATTCAGTATGGCCATACAACGCAGATGGAACCAATCCCTCTAACTCAATACCCACACCGGTTACACCAATTTTCAAGGGGCCTTTCTGGAAGATTTTATAAGGCTGATACATGGTCTCCATGGGTGTTCCTTCGAAACCATAGTTGCACATGAGAATCGGAAATTTTCCATGATCACCCAATTGCTTCACAAAGTTTTCCATGCCGGCATCAAAATCATGATTGCCCATGATTCCGGCATCGTATCCCATCATCCGCATGGCTTTCATCTCCGGCTCTCCTTTGTAGAGATTGAAATAGGGAGTTCCCTGAAAAATATCTCCGGCATCCAGTAACAAAACATGTTCCTCCTGCTGTCGAATCTTTGTGATAATGGAAGCCCTTGCAGCCACGCCACCTTTGCCGGCATTCATGGACCCATCCATGGGGAAGGGATCGAGTCTGCTGTGCACGTCATTGGTATGCAGGATCGTGAGCCTGACTTCCTCTGACGGAAGGGCCCATCCCTTGGATCCTACTGCCATTGAAGCTGATGCCAGACCTCCCTGTATGATAAAACTTCTCCTGTTCATTTTGTGATCCTCTTTTGGGGTTCAATACTGATCTTCTTTCCGGTTGATTGCAAATGCTGACAATACTGAATGATCGCATCCCGCATGAGATAGCCGGATTTATTTTGTTTCAATGTTTTGAACGCCGGAATCCCGCTACCACTATCCAATGTATAATCAGAGTTGACCATGGTATAGGTCTTTTCCGGATCCAAAGGTTTGCCTCCGATCATCACCTCCACTGCTTTCTTGTTTTCAATCCGCAGGCTAAGTCCCGCTACTCCGCCACCGCCACCTTCCGCTGCAATCCTGTCAAGGTAGGTCTGCAGCAAAGAACCCTTGATCTCCGCCACCACCAACAAATTGTCAAAGGGCATGACCTCAAAGATGGTCCTTCTGGTTACGGGTCCTTTTCCGATCCTGTTGATCCTGACACCTCCATGGTTCATGAAGGCGATCTCTGCGTTTTTGTCCAACTTCCCCTTCGCTGCCCAGAGATAGGCATCGGCCAGAAAATTGCCCAGTCGGCTGTCTGGGACCTCCTTTAATAAATCTGCTTCACAATCCGCCAATACCTCGTTCATGGTGCGGTCTACATTCTCCCGATAGGGGCCGATCATCTTGTACAGGGAGGAGTCAATGCCACTGCTTTTCTGTATGGAATATCCATTGAAGCGAATGGTATTGAGCTGGCGGGGAGGCTGACAGGAAGCAACGGTCGCGATGAAAAAGAGGAAAAATAATTGTCTCATGAGCTGTTTGGCAGTAAAGCGGAAATTAGTGAATTTTTATGGTAACTTCGCCCAAATCGTTTTTAATTATGGCATTTGATCTTACAGGAAAAATTGTGGCAAAATTCGACACCATCCAACGCAGCGCCACCTTCAAGACAAGAGAATTCGTTGTAGAAACCAATGAAGATATCAATGGTCGCACGATCACGAATTTCGTGAAGTTTCAAACTGTGCAGGACAGGACAGGCATCCTCGATCGTTTTAACATCGGTGATACTGTAAAAGTTCATTTCAACATCAAAGGTTCCCGCTGGGAAAAGAACGGACAGACCAACTATATCACCAACCTGGACGCCTGGAGAATTGAACAAGTAAGCGCCGCAGCTGGTGGTCCCGTTGAAACCCCTCCCGCCTTCTCACCTGATCCTGAGAGTCAGCACGGCGTAGCGGATGACCTGCCATTCTAACTGCTTCCCTGCATGCAGCAAGAAACCCTTTTGCAGCTTTCTCCAAAAGAAGCAGCCAATGCTGCTGCCATCACAGAAGGAATTGCCTTGCACTGGGGAATCCACCCAACTAAAATAACAGGCTTCGAGATCCTCAAAAGATCCATCGATGCAAGAAAAAGAAATGTGCTCATCAACCTGAAGGTAAAAGCCTTCATTGATGAGCCTTTTCATGATACCCCCTTGCCAACGTTTGATTTCCCTGACGTCAGCCAATCCAAAAAAAGAACAGTGATCATTGGTGCCGGGCCAGCCGGGTTGTTTGCTGCATTGGAACTGATACAACAAGGCATCAAACCCGTGGTTCTTGAAAGAGGAAAAGATGTTCGTGAAAGAAGACGCGACCTGGCAACCCTTAATCGTGAAGGACTCCTGAATGAGGAAAGCAATTATTGTTTTGGAGAAGGGGGCGCTGGCACTTACAGTGATGGCAAACTCTATACCCGCAGTACCAAAAGAGGCAATGTAGAAAAAGTATTACAGCTCCTAGTGAATTTTGGTGCTGACCCGGCGATCCTCTATACGGCCCATCCGCATATCGGCACCAACAAACTGCCGCACATCATCCAAGCCATCCGGGAACAGATCATTGCCTCTGGAGGAGAAGTGCATTTTCAGGAAAAGCTGATCGATCTACAAGTCACCAACAACAAGATTCATTCCGTCATTAGCGCATCTGGCAATCGTTTTGAGGCAGATGACATCATCCTCGCAACGGGACATTCTGCCAAGGATATCTATCTCCTGCTCGATCAAAAAAAGATCCTGATCGAAGCCAAACCTTTTGCCATGGGCGTGCGCATCGAACATCCGCAGGCATTGATTGATGCCATCCAGTATCATTGTCCGCTTGGCTTGGGACGCGATCCCTTCCTACCCCCAGCTGCTTATTCACTGGTGGAACAGGTGAACGGCCGTGGTGCTTTCTCCTTTTGCATGTGCCCGGGTGGTATCATTGCCACTGCCTCCACCACCCAAGGAGAACTCGTGGTGAATGGATGGAGCCCCTCCAAACGCAACAATCCCTTTGCCAATTCTGGCATGGTGGTGCAGGTGGGGATAGAGGATGTGGTGAAAAGAGGGACAAGGGACGAGGGACGAGGGACTCTTGCGCTTCATCATTTTCAGGAAGAAGTGGAGCGCAAGGCATACACAGCAGGAGGTGGAAAATATGTTGCCCCTGCTCAGCGAATGACGGATTTTGTGGCAGGAAGGACCAGCTCCTCACTCCCCGACAATTCATATCTCAGGGGCGTGAATGCAGTCAACATGAAAGAGGTGCTTCCCGAATTTGTCTTCCAAACCCTGCAGGGCGCCTTCAAGGCTTTTGGAAAAAAGATGAAAGGATACTTCACCGAAGAAGCCATCCTCATAGCACCAGAAAGCAGAACCTCTTCTCCCGTTAGGATTCCAAGAGATGCGGAGCAATTGAACCATCCTCAAATCAACAACCTATACCCTTGTGGGGAAGGTGCAGGATATGCAGGCGGTATCGTGAGTGCAGCGATGGACGGACAAAAAGTAGCCATGGCGATTGCAGTCGGTCGTTAGCAGGAAAATTAATTACTACCACTCATCCAAAAAGCATCCGTAGTTTTCAGCGGGACATTATCTTCACGGCATGAAACCAATTCTAACCGTCTCCCACCTGAAAAAATATTTTTCGGGACAAAAAGCGGTGGACGACATCAGTTTTACCATCGAACAGGGCTCCGTATTTGGATTATTGGGGCCCAATGGTGCAGGCAAGACAACCCTGCTGCGCATGATCACCGGCATATTTTTTCCGGACGAAGGAAACATCACCTTGGATGGACAACCCTTTGAACCCCTGCGGGACAATAGCTTCATCGGCTACATGCCCGAAGAAAGAGGACTCTATAAAAAAATGAAGATCGGAGAACAGGCACTCTACCTGGCACAACTCAAAGGCCTCTCCAAATCCGAGGCCATGGAGAACATCAAAGAGTGGTTCGTCAAATTCCAGATGGAAAGCTGGTGGAACAAAAAAGTAGAAGACCTCTCCAAAGGCATGAGCCAGAAACTGCAGTTTGTAACCACCGTGGTGCACAAGCCCAAGCTCATCATACTCGATGAACCCTTTAGTGGATTGGATCCGGTGAATGCCAACCTGATCAAGGATGAAATATTCCGACTGGCCAAAGAAGGTGCTACCATCATCTTCAGCACCCATCGCATGGAACAGGTAGAAGAGATCTGTGACCATATCATCCTGGTGAACAAAGGCACCAAGATCCTCGATGGAACCGTTGGCAACATCAAACAGGATTTCAAGGAAAATATTTTTGAAGTTGGATTTGATGAAAATATTTTGGCTGAACATACCGCCATTCACCTGTTTGATGTGAAGGAAGTCAAAGACAAAAAGGTCAGGATCCGCATCAACGAAGGATTCAGCAACAATGATGTGGTGCATTTCTTCATCCAAAAGGGACTCAACATCCGTTCCTTTAATGAAGTCCTTCCCTCATTGAATGATATTTTCATCAAACTGGTGCAGGGCAGTCCCGAAGCAAGACAATTCCAGTCCTAAACATCCAAGCGCAACACATGAACAAGGTATCCCTTATCATCAAAAGAGAATATATCACCAGGGTCAGCAACAAGCGTTTTCTGCTGATGACCTTTCTAATGCCGGTTGTCTTCATTTTATTCATCGGTGGATCCGCCTATTTTGCAGCAACCACCAAGGACGAGACAACCATAGCCGTAGTGGACGAATTGGGTTTTTTAAAAGCCAATCTCAAAAGCGATACCGGTAATGTGGTATTTGATTTTGCAGGCAATATCGACTCCACCAACTACCAGCAAAAAAAATACGATGCGGTGCTCTACGCAGCACTGAAAGACGGTGGCATCCTTGCTGAATTGCATTCTCTGGAGCAAGTGGGATTTGAAACCACCCGATTTGTGGAGCGTCAACTCAATGAAGCGCTTGAAAACAAGTTACTCCTTGAAAATGGTATTGAGAAAAAGGTGCTGGATTCGATCAGCTCCAGTGTAGAAGAGAATGTGGTACTGAAAAACATGGTGGAAGAAACGGAAGGGGAAAGCAAGGAAGCGAATACAGGGCTGGCCTATGGCATTGGCTTTGGCAGTGGCTTTCTCATCTACATTACCATGTTCATTTTTGGGGCCATGGTCATGAGAGGCGTGGCAGAAGAAAAAACCAACCGCATTGCAGAAGTGATTGTATCCTCCTGCAAACCCTTCGAACTGATGCTCGGCAAGATCGTGGGCATCGCAGGGGTGGGACTCACACAACTGCTGCTATGGATTGGATTGATGGCGCTCATTTCCAGTTCTCTCTCTGCTTTCATCCCGGCAGAATCACTGCAGCAATTCCAGCAAATGCAAGATGGTGGACAAATGAGCCTATCTGCAACGACAGCCAATCCTGCCGCTATGAAAATTCTAAAGGCAAAAGCAGCCATCACCGAAGGGGTAAACTGGATGATGATCATCGGATGCTTTATTTTTTATTTTCTGGGCGGATACCTATTCTATGCCTCTTTGTTCGCAGCCATCGGCAGCGTGATCAACGAAGATCCCCAGGAAGCACAGCAATTGATGATGCCCATCTCGATGCCCATCATATTTTCCTTCATCATCCTGCAATCGGTATTGTCCAATCCAGGAACGCCGCTCGCTATATGGACGAGTATCATTCCCTTCACATCGCCGATCATCATGATGGGAAGGATCCCCTTTGGCGTACCCAATACCGTTCCGTATTGGCAATTGGCTGCCTCTATGCTCAGCCTGATCGGAGGATTCATCTTCACCACCTGGTTTGCCGGTAAAATCTACCGCACCGGCATTCTGTTGTATGGAAAGAAAGTAACATGGAAGGAAATGCTGAAATGGTCCTTTCGCAAAAGCTAGGCCTTTGACGTTTAAACATCAGTCCGGCTAAATTGGCGTAATTTCGCCGGATGAAATTGCTTTACGGTTACCTCAAGCCCTATAAATGGCTGATCGCTCTCACCATGCTGCTGGCAACGATCAACACCATTTTTTCTTTGATCGATCCTATCATCTTTGGTAAGATCATCAAACTGTCACAGGACATCAATACCCGTCAGGAAGATGGAAACCCCTTTGGTTGGGATGCATTTTTCTCTGCCACCATTCTGTTGTTGTTGATGTCGATGGGCACAGCCATGGTCAGCCGCATTGCAAAAAACCTGCAAGACTATTTCGCAAATGTGGTGATCCAAAAATTTGGCGCCAAGATTTTCACGGACGGATTGCAGCATGCCATGAAACTCCCCTATCAGGAATTCGAGGACCAGCGTTCGGGTGAAACCCTGAGCATTCTCACCAAGGTAAGAACCGATACAGAGAAATTCATCAACTACTTTGTCAATGCGCTTTTTGCAATTGTGGTGGGCATCACCTTTGTTTTCATCTATGCCTCTGTCTATGTTCATTGGTCGGTTCCTATCGCCTACATCGTAGGAGTATCGCTGCTTTCATGGGGAACCAACGTGCTGAGCAGGAAGATCAAAGAGATCCAGAAAAAGATTGTCAAGAGTACCACCTCACTGGCAGGTACTACCACAGAAAGCTTGCGAAACATTGAACTGGTGAAAAGCTTGGGACTCACCGAACAGGAAGTGAAGCGGTTGAATGCAGATACCTATAAAATACTGGGACTGGAACTTACCAAAGTAAAGCGCATCCGCAGCATCAGCTTTCTGCAGGGAACATTGGTCAATACCTTGCGACAATTCATTCTCTTCCTGTTGATGTGGCTCATCTTCAAGGATGAAATGCAACCCCATGAGATGGTGACCATGCAGTTTTTCTCTTTCTTCATTTTTGGCCCCCTGCAGGAAATAGGCAACATCATCCTCTCCTATCGTGAAGCAGACGCATCCATCAACAACTACCACAACCTGATGCAAAAGCAGCCGGAAATGGTACCGGAGAATCCAGTCGCCCTTGGAGATGTGGAAACCCTGTCATTCCAGCATGTAGCGTTTAAGCACCTGACGGCGCATCAGAATGCCATTGAGAACATCAGCTTTGATGTGAAGAGAGGAGAGACCATTGCGTTTGTGGGCCCCTCCGGATCCGGCAAAACAACCCTGATGAAATTGCTTGTGGGACTCTACAGACCCAAGGAAGGAAAAATTTTATACAACGGCCTGGACGAAAATGAGATAAATTTTGAAGACCTGCGCAAGCAGATCGGATTTGTAACCCAGGATACACAATTGTTCTCGGGCACGATAAAAGAAAACCTTCTTTTCGTGAACCCTAGTGCTACAGACGAAGAATTGCATGCCGCCTTGCTGAAATCATCCTGCCAGACTTTGTTGCAGCGAGCAGACAATGGGCTGCTGACTGTCATTGGTGAAGGGGGATTGAAACTGTCTGGTGGAGAAAAACAAAGGCTCTCCATTGCCCGTGCGTTGCTGCGCAATCCGAAGGTATTGTTGTTTGATGAAGCCACCTCAGCCCTTGATTCGATCACTGAAGAAGAGATCACTGAAACCATTCGTGAAATATCCTCCCGCAAAGAGCAGATCACTTTGCTGATCGCACATCGCTTGAGTACGATCATGCATGCCGATCGGATCTATGTATTGGAAAAGGGTTCCGTCGTAGAGACCGGAACCCATGCCAATTTGTTGGAAGAAAAAGGATTGTATTACGCCATGTGGCGACAGCAGATTGGGGAAAGGAAAAAGATCTGACGTTAAATCCTATTACTGCACTTTCAGTTTGAAGTCGAGTGCGATGTCTGTCTCACCCACAGTGACCAGATCACCGGCTGCCTTTACTCCTGGCTTGTGCTTCAATGTTATCCTGAATGTGCCTGAACCTGTCAGTGTTCCGGTAGTCCATGTAGCTGTTGTACCCACTGGCAAGCCTTTGCTATCGTTGTTGAGATTGGAAACAGTCACCAATCCATCGCTCGCTGAATAATAGAATTGGTGATCCACCGCTTCTGCCAATATCTCTTTGGTGATATCATCGGCAGGAGAAACACTTTCATTCAAAACCATTAGGCTGCAATCATATGTTTTCCCTTTTGTGAGAACAATTTCATCAAATTTGGATGGCGCAGCTCCTCCTTCCCCATCCAGGTCCTTGAATTCAAAAACGAGTGGCGTTGTGCTTCCGCCTGTTTTGTCAAGCAATGAAATCCTGACAGTCGTGATCAATTCATTTTCATTCGGATCCACCACAGGATCTTTTTTGCATCCGGAAAACAAGACAAAACCCAATAGCATGATGACGAGTGACTGTAGTTTTTTCATATTGTTGCGTTTTTAGAATAATGGCATTTTCATTTTGATGGCGATGTTTCTTCCGCGATCGAGGCTGAAATAACGGAAGGCATTCAAGTAATCACGATAGGAACTATTGAACAGGTTGCTGACAGTCAACACGAAGTCAAGCTTTCTGTTTTTCACCATCAGTCCAGATCCAGCCTCCAGGTTCACCAATGTATAGGCAGGAGGAGGCGGTGTGTAGTCTGATTGCAGGCTGATGTTACCATTCGCATCTTTTACTTCAATGTTGCCGGTTGGAGGCACACGGGTCTGTTCGGTTACATGTTGCATTCCCATTTTCACATAGGATTGCTTCCATTTTTTCCCATCAATAAAATCATATTCAAGGTCTGCCTCATACCGATTGGCTGGCATCTGAATCAGCCAGGTTTTGGCCGATTGGTCATACGCCCTCAACAAAGAAGCTTTGGCATGGGCCTTGAGATGAGCATTCAAACCATAAGCCATACTAAGATCAGATCCGGCAAGGTGGGCATTGGTTTGCGCAAAGGCGAAAGATGGGAAAGCACCTCGAATGGTCAGCAATGCCGGATAGGTGGGCTTCAGATAAATGAAATCGTTGATTGACTTTGAATAGAGTCCCCATTCTATTTCCCAGCGATCTTTGTTGTAAACAAGGTTGGCCAGGGCGCTGATGGCTCGTTCAGGGTTGAGACCAGGATCACCCTTTTCAATCCTGGCAGCGCCATGGTGTAATCCATTGCTAAACAACTCATTTACCTGTGGCGATCGCCAGGCTGAAGATACCGTAAAGGACATGCGCAGGTTCTCATTGAAGGTGTAGGCGGCAACACCCGTACCGGACATACCTGAAAAATTTCTGGTTCCATAGGGATCTCCCGGTAAAAGTGGATTGCCCATGGTCAGATCAAATGGCGATTTATCATTGTCCCTTATGTCATATCTTCTGCGTTGATCATAACGCAGTCCCAATTCAAACTGCCATTTCCCTTGCTGCATTTTTTCTGCAATCCAAAGTCCGTAATCGAGTGATTGATAGTTGGGAACAAAATAGCGGTAGTTGATGAAATTGGTTTGGTACATGGCATTGATGCCCATCGAACCCTTGAATTGCTGGTTGGCAAAATGTTCATATACCAGATCCGCCATATGGGTGGAAAGATCCAGTTCCAATTGGGGAAGCTCGGTTGCCGATCTTGTGATGTCGAACTCCTTTCGCTGGTTGTATTGGGAAGAAAGCGTCAGGCTGATCCTGCTCTTCCCCGTCCATTCAGAAAAGGCACGCAGTTTGACCAGGTGATGCTGTACATACTGATAAGGTCTGTCAATCGCATAACCAAAGGAAGCATCTTTGATGCTGGCTGGTGGCTCCTGTGCCTTGATCACATTCTCCAAATCCGTCAGGTTGCCAATATGCGATCCGGTGAAGATTCCGATGCGCGTATTGAAAAGACTGTAGAACAGTTCCACTCCTTTGTTTGCTTTGCGCCATCCTGCCGTGGCCGACATGTTCATTTCCGCTACTCCTGAATTCTTGAGCCAGTAATCCGGTGTTCTGGCATTGCCGCCTCGCTTGATGGTTCCCTGCAATCTCCAGGCAGTGTTCTCCTTTTTATCAAAAGTTCCTTCGATCATGGCAGAAGCAACCCCTTGGCGGTTATTGGAAAAGGCTGCGAGGTTCAGTTCTCCCTGCAGCTCTTTTTTGTATTGCAAAAGCCTAGGCTCTACTAAAATGACCCCACCGATGGCATCACCTCCATAACGAACAGATGAAGCCCCTTTGATGACGGTGAGTCGGTTGGCCACATAGGGATCAATCTCAGGGGCATGTTCACTTCCCCATTGTTGTCCCTCTTGCCGAATTCCATTGTTGAGGATCAACACACGACTGCTGTGCATTCCCTGGATGACCGGCTTGTAAATATTGTTTCCTGTTTGCAATACGGTGACTCCCGTAACTTTTTGCAACGATTCACCCAAAGTCAAACCACGTGTCGCAGCCAGTTCTTTTCCCTTGAGCTCGCCCGTTATTCCTTCGTTCCTGATGGAGGCAGTACCAACCACCACCACTTCTTTCAGCAGATTTTCTGCGTGGGGCAATTCGATGGTTCGGAACAGATCTTCTTTCAGGTGAAAATGAAAATCAATGGTCTGGCATCCGGCATGGCTGATGCGAAGGGTATAATCACCCGGACAAAGTCCTTTGATCTGGAAATAGCCCTCAGCATCTGTGATGACAACGGTTTTGGTTCCTACCAGGCTCACATTGGCTTTTTCCAAAAACTTTCTGGTATCGGCATCCAGTACTTGCCCCTTTACCTGCAGCACACACTGGGCATGGGCCACTGCAGCAACGATGGATAGGATGAATATGAAGAAAATTGACCTCATGATTTCGACCGGAGGTCAAATCTACACAAAAAATCAAAATTTGCAATAGTGTTGCAAATTTTATAGGCATTCAAATATTCCTGCCACTCCTTGACCACCCCCTACACAGGCTGTAACCATGCCCAATCTTTCATTCCTTCGTTTCAGGTCTCCCAGGAGTTGAACAGTAAGTTTTGCTCCTGTGCAACCCAGTGGATGCCCCAAGGCAATGGCGCCTCCATTGATGTTCACTTTTTGCGGATCGAGGGAAAGCTCGCGCATGACAGCAATGGCCTGGGAGGCAAAGGCTTCATTCAATTCGATCAGATCGATGTCATTCAGTTTCTTGCCTGCTTCCTGCAATACCTTGGGAATGGCTTGCACGGGACCGATGCCCATGAACCTGGGATCAACACCCGCTACAGCATAATGCAGGAGTCGCCCAATGGGGTCCAGGTCCAGTTGCTTCATCATTCTTTCCGACATGACTACCACAAAAGCTGCTCCATCGCTGGTCTGGGAGGAATTGCCTGCAGTGACGGAACCTTGAGCCGCAAAAGCAGGTTTTAGTTTTGCCAGACCCTCTATGCTTGTATCTAATCTTACACCATCATCGGTATCCACGATAAAACTGCGCTCCTGTCTTTGATGTTTTTCATCTAGATAAGTTTCTTTCACGGGGATGGGAAGAATTCCCTCTTTAAAATATCCCTGTTGGATTGCATGAATGGCCTTTTGGTGAGAGGCAAGAGCAAATGCATCCTGTTCTTCACGGCTCACTTTGTACTGTTGCGCAACAGCCTCAGCAGTAAGCCCCATGTTCAGGTAAAGATCCGGCATCGCATTGGCAATGTTGAAGGAAGGAGAAGTTTTCCAACCTGCGGTGGGTACCATGCTCATGCTTTCAACGCCGCCGGCGATGATACAATCTGCCATACCCGCCCTGATCTTGGCCGTTGCAATGGCAATCGCCTCCAGCCCGGATGCACAGTAACGGTTCACGGTCATACCCGGTGCCTGCTTACCCAATGCCATGGCGGAAATGATCCTTCCCAATTGAAGCCCTTGCTCTGCTTCTGGCACTGCATTCCCCACCATCACATCATCCACCTGCTCTTTTTCCAATGCTGGCAATCTTTTCATGAGTTGATGAATGACTTCAATCGCCAGATCATCAGGTCTGGTAAAACGAAATCCTCCCTTCCTGGCTTTGGTCACAGCTGTCCTCAATCCCGCAACGATATAGGCTTCTTGCATCATTTTTTTATATGGCTTCAAAAATAATCATTAATCTGACTGGATATATACTATCTTTATGATATCATTTTAATATCATACAAATGAACACAGAAAAATCATTGACCGCATTTTCAGGATTCAAGGCTTTGGCAATCGCCATTGCCCTTGTGGTTTCCGGGATTATCAGCATGGTACATGCTCAGGAAACACCTTCAGAAGCTGCTATGTGGATAATCATAGGCGTGCTATGCATTGGATCAGCCATTTTTATGATCAAGGGCTTGGTTGTGGTAGAACCAAACTATGGAATTATACTCACTTTTTTTGGAGAGTATGTTGGAACCTTGAAAGTGAACGGATTGCAATTCGTCAATCCTCTTTACAGCAAGCTGAAGATATCCCTTAGGTCTCAGAGCATAGAAAGTACTAGACTAAAGGTAAACGACAAACTGGGAAACCCCATTGAGATTGCTGCAGTGATTGTTTGGCAGGTCAAGGATACCTACAAAGCCGTTTTCGATGTAACCAACTTCAATGAGTATATCAAAAATCAGAGTGAAGCAGCGGTTCGCCATCTCGCTACGAGTTATCCTTATGACAATATTGAAGACGAGACAGCGCACATAACTTTAAGAGATGGTGGCCAGGCGGTGATTGAAGTGCTGGAAGCCGAACTAAACGATCGACTCTCTAATGCTGGTGTTGCGATCATTGAAGCCCGCATCAGCCATCTAGCCTATGCTGCAGAAATTGCCGGTGCCATGCTGCAAAGACAACAGGCAACAGCCATTGTTGCGGCAAGAACAAAAATAGTAGAAGGCGCAGTGGGCATGGTGGAAATGGCCTTATCGATGCTTTCTGAAAAAGAGATCGTAGCCCTTGATGATGAAAAGAAGGCAGCCATGGTCAGCAACTTAATGGTAGTGCTATGCGGTGAAAAAGCTGCTTCACCCGTGTTGAATACCGGAACCCTTTACTAATCTATTCTTATCGCCATGTCACTCATGAAGAAGAATTTTGTTTTGCGGATCAATGCAGATGCCTATAATGCCCTGGCGAAATGGGCCGAGGATGAGTTCAGGAGTGTAAACGGACAGATCGAAATGATCCTCGACAAAGCGTTGAAGGAAAACAACCGAATGAAATCTCCCATCATAAAAAAGAAATCTTCGGCAAACAAGACCATTCATGCCAAATCATAATAAGAGTTCATTGAACCTGACTCAGCTTCATATTTAATTGCTGATATCCCCAACACCAAAAGGTGAATCAGCTCGTGGATCATAATCACGGTAAAAACCAATTTTTTTATCCTCAGAAATGGGCAGTCCAGCAGATCCCTTAAAACCATCGTGACAGTCCACACTGAACTTGATAAAACTCAATTTGCCATCAGTCGGATCAAACTCCAATTTCTCAAAATTCAAATCAATCTTTTCTTTTTTCAGTCCTGCTTTTATTTTTTCTAGCACTGCCAAGGTCATGGATGCATCAAAAATAATCTCTACCCTATTCTTAATGATCAATGGTGGAGCAAATTTTACTGTATCTGAAACAATCAAAGGTGGAGTAAATTTTACTGTATCCGAAACGATCAATGGTGGAGTAAATTTTACTGTTTCCGAGGTTTTTGTTCTGCTTGGTAAGGCTTGCTTCCATTCTGCTTCTGTTGGTAACTTGATATAGCCTTTCTCTTTTTGAGTCAAATAATTTTCAATACCCATGAGAATCTTGGATGCAATTTCTTCCTGTCGGGATTGCAAATGAGAAAGATCCTTGGGGTTTGTAATATAACCAGGTAAAACGATGACTGCCGGAACAGTGGAATGGTCTAGTACCCAAATTTTATGCAGCTCTCTGGTTTTAACTGCAGAGCTTTTGAATTCACCATCCAGGGATAATTTCAACATTCCAGCCAAGGGCAGGCTTCTCAGAAAACCTACTGAGCCCTTCTGGGGACAGTATATTTCCAATCCGCTTCTTTGACTATTGGGGGAAGCATTCAGGTGAATGGAAACAAAAAGATCAGCCTTTTTCTCAACAGCATAGGTTGCTCTGTCAGTTAGCTTAATGAATTCGTCTTTATCTCTTGATAACTCAAATCGGATGTTGTCGTTCTTGTTCAAGGCAACAATTCGTTTGGCCAGGGTCAAAGCCATTTCTGCTTCCGTTATACCGGTACTTGATTTTGCCCCAGGGTCCATACCACCATGACCTGCATCCAATATTATGGTATATTGATTGTTAACCGCGGGATGTTCAATGGTGACTTCATGTGTTCTGAACGCAAACAAGAAAAACAATGATGCGGCAATGGGCAATGCAATGATGCGCCTAAAATAACTGGATTGGGGTGAGCTGATTTGTTTTAACATCCTGATGCGTCTTTTGATGGGTGAAAAAAAGAAGGAATGGGTCAGGAGCGTTTGTTGCTGGGGATATGCTGCTGTTAACAACAGTGCTGCGAGCTGGGAGCTGTCATTGTTCTCTATGGAACGATCATCGGCTATGAATTCATGGATCAGGTACAATTCCTTTTTCAATATCCAGAAGATGGGATTGAACCAACCGATGATCATCATGGATTCCAGAAACAATTTATCTGCAGAATGTTTTTGGCGGGCATGAACCCATTCGTGTGCAAGCATTTGTTTACCTATCTTGCTTTCCAAATCAATCGACCGATTCCAAAATATATAAAAAAAGAAAGAATAAGGGGTACCTATTGTGTCTGTTAGAATCAATTTTAGATCGTATAAATTCAAGGATGGATTTCTTCTAATGAGTTGATAGATCCTGATCAGTGAACGCACTAACCCAACAGCAACGATCAATGAAATAAAACTGATCAGTGCAATGAATACAAGACTCAAGTCAAAGGTTGGTGAAACAGTCGGCATCTTTTCTTCAAAACTGCCATTATTGTCTGCAATGACTTCGAACAGCTGATAGGGTTTATTCAAACTGCTGCTTTTGTCGTACGTCATTGTGATTTTAAACAGGGGGACGATCCATGAAAAAAGAACGATTGCAAGTAGATAGAACCTGTTGTAATAATGAAATTTGCGATCTTTCAATGCAATCAGGTAGTAAGCATAAAGCGCTGCGCTGCAAAGAATAACTTTCATCAAATAATACGCGATGGGTTGCATGTTGATTATTTTTTGTTTTTCATTTCTTTGAGCAATAATTCAAGGTCGGAAACCTTCAATTCTTTTTGCTGGATCATAAACGACACCACATCCGCAAAGGAGCCTTCAAAATACCCCTCAACAATCGATCGGATGGAGGAACCCGAATACTCCTCTTTGCTCACTTTAGGGAAATAACAGTGCACCCTGCCATGAACTTCATGATCTACATAGCCCTTTTCAACAAGGATTTTGATTACAGTGGAAACCGTATTGCTATGGGGTTTGGGCTCCGGCATGGCATCCAGAACATCCTTTAGATAGCCCTTTTCAAGCTTCCACAATACTTGCATTACCTGCTCTTCCGCCTTTGTTAATGACTTAACCATCTTTCAACTAATTTTATAGTTGAACAAACTTATAACTATTTATTTAGTTGTACAACTATTTTTTTAGTTATTTATTTTTTAGACGGATGCAACAGTTTCCTTTGATACCTTGTCAAACTCTTGAACAACTGCATGGGAGATAAAAATCAATTGATTGAGCAGTGCTTGAAGGGTAATGCCAAAGCACAACGGGAGCTGTATGAGGAGTATGCCGGGATCATGCTGGGCGTATGCTTTCGCTATACCCGTTCCCTAGCAGATGCGGAGGACCTGTTGCAGGAAGGCTTTGTGAAGGTGTTCAAAAACCTGAGGCAGTACAACGGGAGCGGTGAACTGGGGGCCTGGATCAGGAGGATCATGGTAAATACTGCGATCAATGAGATCAAAAAATCCAAACTTTCGCTGATAAGCCAGGACGAGGAGCATGATTCAATACATCCGGTAACAACGGATGATCCGGAGATCCGACTCACGGCAAAGGAAATCGCATCAACAATGCAGCTGTTGCCAGACGGATACCGGATCGTATTCAACCTGCACGCCATTGAAGGGTATGCATACAACGAGATAGCAGACTTGCTGAAGATCAAGCCGGCAAGTGTCCGATCGCAATACCTGAGAGCCAGAATCTTATTGACTGAGCTTCTCCAAAAAGCGGAAACCGAACAACAAAAACCTGTTGAAAATGAGCAATGAATTATTTGAAAAAAAGCTAGAGCAGGAACTGAAGGGGTTGAGCATTCAGCCTTCGGGAGCTGTCTGGCAACAGGTAGAAAAGAGGATTCAAAAGGAAAGGAAAAGAAGAATGATCTTTTGGTGGATCTTCTCTTCTAGCATCCTGATCGCAGGAACAGGCATTTGGCTTTCTGAAGAAAAGTCAACAAGAGATGAAGAAAAAACTTCTCATATGCTCTCCAAAACAACCATAGAGGTTGCCTCTTCAAACAAAAAATTACCCATCAGCGAAGAGACGAACGCAGCACCGCCTTCTAGCCTACCCACAAAAGAAATACTGCATGAAGTTGATAATCGGTCTTCAAAGAAATGGCAGAATAGGTATCAGGAAGATAAAATACACCCGGAGGAATTTGATACTGAGCTCACATTGACTGCATACGCTCCCCAAAACAGGATGGCAAATCCAGAACCAAGAGCTGGCTTGATGAGCAATGGCTACACCACAGAAAACCTAACAGAAAAAATTGATGATACGATCATTGTAGTGAACTGCAACAACATTCCACCACCGACTCCTTCTCCTGAAAAGAAATTGAAAAACATTGAGCGACAACTCAATTTCAATGGATTTCTCTCCTTCCATGGAACCGGAGATCTTTCCGGTACAAACCTGGAATTTGGAATAGAAAGAAAATGGGGTAAACGTTATGGCTTTTATAACAACCTGGGGATCACCATCCATTCTGGGCAAGAAGCGGGTTTTGGAACGAGGCAATATCCTTTGCAACTCAACAGCACTTACAAAAGCCTGCAAACAGTCACAGCCGGCATTCAAACCATGCCCACGTTCTACCGCTACTCGAAACGCGGCGATCTGAAAATTGGAGCGGGACTGGTAGCCCGATACCAGATGACATCTTCCAGTATGTATGGAGCAAGGGGAATGGGATCTGGAACAAACCAATATAGTTATATCATCTATGAAGTCGATCCCAATACCTTCTCACTCGGATACCGGATCAGCGCAGATTTGCTGCTCTTTGAAACAAAGAAAAACAAATTGGGCTTCCAACTTTATTTTCAAAACGATACAAGAGGAGATGCCTTAACAGGCCTAGGACTTTCTTTTCAAACCAAATACAAAAAGTAAGAGATGATGACCAGTACAATACATCCCTTGAAAGTTTCAGCATTCATGTTTACAGTCATAATGCTGTTCTGTGTCCATCATTCTTTGTACGCCCAGGAAGCCAAAAAAATAAGATTCCCAGAAAGAGCATTCGGATTGACTGCGGGGTTATCACATCACCAAAGTCAAAAAATCAATGGATTCAACCTGGGCTTGCACCATCAAATCAACATTGGAAAAAAAACAATGTTCCACAACGATCTGTTGTTCAACATCCATTCTGGGAATGAATCCACTCACAATGCTGTGTTAGCTGGATATTTCATCCCCACAGCTATCAACCCATGGTTCAGGAGTGCCCCCTTGAAATATCTAACAGCCGGCATCCAAACTTCTGCAGGAATTTCGATCAGCATGTTGAAAGGAAAAATCAGTGCAGGAACTGCTGCCCTGCTCAGATACCAGACTACTTCAAGACCGGAAGCCTATGTTTTCAATGTAGACGTTGTCAATACCACATCAGGCCCTGTCTATTCAACGAATTATCTGATCAACTCCATCAGACCCCATACCTTGGCAGCTGGAGCCATGCTATTCGCAGATATACACTTGTTCAAAACAAAAATATTGGAAACAAAAGCAAACCTGTCGTTTCAATGGGATAACCGTGGCGACAGGATCTTGGGTGCAGGGATCAAACTGCAGAAATCCTATAAAAAAACTTCCTGATCAATCCTCCTCTTCCAACTTGAAGATCTCTCCCACTTCTTTGTTAAACAACTTTGAGAGCTTGAGGGCCAAGACTGTTGATGGCACATACTTGGCTGATTCAATGGCATGGATGGTTTGTCGGCTCACGCCCAGGGCTTGCGCCAGCTGTTCTTGTGTCAGGTTGTGAATGGCCCGCTCCACTTTCAAACTATTTTTCATCAGCGGATATCATTTTGTTTTTGAAGAGAATGAGATTGAAGCGTCCAATAAATATAATCAGCACAGTAAACATATTGTAGATCATCACGTGCAAAAATCCCATTCCATAAACAAAGATGAAAGATAGCAATAGCAAAACATAATTGACCCAGACCGCCCACATCAGTGAGGACAAGCGAAGATTGGCGATATACTCATCCTCATTTTTTTCCTTGGAAAAACCCACCATCATGGCACCAATAATGAATACAACCCCTACAAGGGTATTGGTAATGTCAGTGGAGATGATCCCAAAATGCTTTTCCGATCCAAGGATCTCATCATTGTACAAGGCAAATACCTTGGATTTCAACTGAAGCTTTGACTCGAGATCTGTCAGCATCAAAAAAAATCCAACAACGGCCGATGGAACCAACAAAATCCATCCGATTAGCTTGAATCGGTTGGGGAGCAAGATTTGTTTGAACATACAGAATATTTTACCAAATGTAAAGTTTTATTTACATTTAGTAAATTATTTTTTACTTATTTGCTAAAAAAAGAGCGGCTTGCGCCGCTCTTAACCAAATAAACAACTCATGACCTCTGTGGCCTGGACAGACCCGGAATTCTATCATGAATCAGTTTTTCTTTGTTGTAATTTCTATTACTCCATTTTTCGCCTTATCCCCGTATTTCTTTGTAGCGCTCTCCCCTTTCAAAACATTGATGGATTTGATCGTAGTGGGATCAACATCTTTCATGCTTCCAGACTCCATTTCTTTTCCATCAATAATATAAAGTACATCCTTGGGCAACTCTGTTTTCTCTGTTTGCTTTTGAACAATAGTGTAGGTTTTTTTGCCATCCTTGTCAGTTGTTGTGACAGTCAATGTTCTAGGATCTTTTTCAGCTTTACCTGCAATATTGTCGTCACTTGTTTTGATGATAACTGTATTTACAGATGATTTTGATTTGTTGTCCAAAACCGTTTTCCATTCTGTTGTATCAATTGTTACTTTGGTTACCCCAGCATTTGCTTGAGCGGAAACAGCCACATTTGCTTTTCCATCAAAAATCACGCTATCCACTTTCACAGTAATCATCTTTTTCCCGTCGGTTGTGGTAGACTCTACCAAGGTCATACCATTCATGTTTTTAATAGAAGCTGCACCCACTTTTTCTGTTCCCCTGATATCAATCGTTTTAATGCTGGATGGATCAATTTTATTCAGATCAGTTGGTGAGATTTCTTTTCCATTGATTACGATTTGAGGAGCAGTCAAAGCAGAAGAACCCTTCAAAAGATTGGGTAGTTCTTCCTCAGTACCAATAAATGTGGCTCCTGCATGCATACTATCTGAAGAAATGAAAATGAATTTTTTTTCCGTATTCAAAGGAAAGCCTTCCACTGTTATTACCTTTTTTGCCGGTCCAGCCAATTCATTCAACGGCACTTCAAACAATTTTTTCTTCGAACGGACATCTTTGAATACGGCTGTATCACCATTGATATCAATTTGAAAACTTCCTTTGATCTTGCCTGTCTTGGCATCACGGTATTGGGAAGGAATGGTATCA
>JACCDP010788138.1_pt1 | contig 21885 bp, 32 predicted proteins | sample 7445841 | NCBI WGS metagenome assembly JACCDP01 (sample SAMN15323441, study PRJNA562643) | freshwater metagenome | isolation source: river surface water | place: USA:Blue River Watershed | collected 2017-08-17
AGGGCGACCCCATGCTGGTGCGGCGCACGATGGACCGTGTGGTGCTGGCGGCGGATACGGCCTTCAGGGCTAAGCAGAGCAGCGACCCGAGCGCGTTCGTCGTCCTCGGCGTCAAGGGCGCCATGCACTACGTCCTGCACGTGACCCGCGCCCGCCTCGACTACCCGACGCAGCGCACCACCCTGCGTGACGTCGCGAACCGCTGGCAACCCGACGCCGTGCTCGTCGAAGGCAAGGCAACGGGCGACCCGCTGGTCGCCGACCTGCGCTCGCTGGTGCGGGGCATCCAGACGGTGGAGCCGGGGCAGCTCGACAAGGTGGCCCGCATGCGTCCCTACCATGGGCTGTGGTCGGCAGGGCAGGTGCTGCTGCCAGCCTCGGCGCCGTGGGTGGCAGACTACGTCGAGGAGATGTGCAGCGTGCCCAGCTCGGCGCATGATGACCAGTGGGACGCGACGGCCTACGCCCTGCGGTGGCTCGCCGCGCCAGCCGTGCTAGGCTCGTTCCGTCATCGCCTCGGGGTGTGAGATGCCTATCCTGCTCGACAGTAGCGCCGACCAGTCTTTCCGCCGCAGCGGCGACGAGCTGGTGTACGGCATCAGCCAGACGCTGGCCTTCGGGCGGCGCTGGCCACGGACACGGGATGAGGTCATCGAGGAGTTCACGCGCCGCTGGGAGGCGTACCTCGGGCTGGCCTACCGGCGCGGCGACATCGAGCGCATGAACCTGTTCGTGGCGGTCGACTCGCAAGACCGAGAAATCACCGTCACGCGCCGCATGACCCGCGACCTGCAGTTCGTCTGCGAGGTCGACGCGTCGAGCATCGCCAGCAACGCCCTGTCGCTGCAGGCTCGGCCCGACCTGGTCTCGCCCGATGACGACCCCGCCATGGTGCAGGCCAAGGGCGCCGAGGTCTGGCGGCGGTCTGGCATCGACGCGCAGCGGCAGCGGTGGGCGCTGAACCTGTGCGTGTTCGGCGAGGTGTATCTGGAGGCGCTCAACAGCAAGGACGGCGCCGTCGTGGTGGCGCATGACCCTCGCACGGTCGAGGTGCAGCGCGACCCGACGGGGCGGTACATCGAGCGAGCCGTCATCACCGTCTACTACCGCACGGGGCTGGAGGTCGACCCCGAGACCGGGGCGTACACCGGCGAGTCGCGCACGGTGCAGTACCGGCGCGTCATCACCGCCGACACGGTGCAGGTGTTCCGCGACGGGGCGCTGGTGCCTGCCGAGTCGGGGCGCAACGTGCTGGGGGCCGTGCCGCTGGTTCGGGTGGCGTACCGCGACGTGGGCGATGGGTCGCTGTCGACGTGGGCGGGGTACGGCTACGAGGACGCGCTGGCGGCGGTCGACTCATTCTTCACGCAGCTGCAGGCCTTGACCACGCGCCACGCCAACCCCATCCTGAAGGCCATCGGCGTGCAGGTGGCGCAGGATTCTAGGCTGTCGGAGGCTGGGCGGTCGGTGGCGCTGCCGCTGGGTGCTGACCTCCAATGGCTGGAGGCCACGCTGCAGGGGGCTAACACCGCGCTTGACGCAGCGAGCCGCATGCGCGAGTCGCTGGTGCAGACGCTGCCTGAGTTCCTGTTCGTCGACTCGGGCGCGAACAGCTCAGGCACCGCCCTGTCGTACCGTGCCGGGGCGTTCGTGGCGAAGATCGAGCCTATCCGGCGGGCCTTCTATGATGCCTTGGCGCAGGTCGTTGGCATGGCGGTGGCCATCGATGATGCCGTGCCGTGGGACGACCTGGCCGATGTCTACGTCGTGGATGGCGGCGCTGCCCTGCCGATGGACGTTACCGCCGTGGCCGAGCTGACGACGACGCTGCTGGACAAGGGGCTGCTGCTCGGGGTCGACGCGGTGCGCGTCCTGCAGGGGCTGGGTGTCGGGGTGCCCGAGGACGCCGACGCAGCGACCTACGCCGAGCGGGCGCAGGCCGAGCTGGCGGCGCGCACCGGCGCAGAGCTGTCCGCCGCCGAGGGGCTGATGGCGAAGCTGGAGGCGCTGCGCATGGGCGAGTCGCTGGCCGAGGTGCCTGCGGTCGAGGCGGTCGAGCCGCCCCCCGCCGAGGAACCCGATGCCAGTCCGTGAGGTCACCATCGACGGGCAGCGCGGCTACCGATGGGGCGATGCTGGGGCGTTCTACCCCTACACCGAGGGCGACCCCAAGTCAGAGGCCGCAGCCCGCGCCAAGGCCGAGCTGCAGGGCGAGGTCATCCAGCGCCGCCGCGCCGCCGCCTCGGGGCTATCGTTCGTGCCGCCTCGGGCGGTGCGCGAGGCCGCCAAGCGGGCGCTCGACCTGCGCGCCAGCCTGCCGCCTAGCCGCCGCGCCATGACGGCGGTCGGCATCGCCCGTGCCCGAGACCTGGCTAACGGTCGGGCGGTGTCGCTGGAGACGCTGCAGCGCATGGCCTCGTACTTTGCGCGCCACGAGGTCGACCGCCAAGGCGAGGGCTGGGGCGTCGACAGCAAGGGCTGGCAGGCGTGGCTAGGGTGGGGCGGTGACGCTGGGCGGTCATGGGCTGACGGACTGCTTCGCAGGCACTTGCCTTGACGCCTGCGCGGTGCGTGTGCTAGGCATCCATCATCCTCAGCCGGTGCCGCCGACCGTGACGGGCGTATCGGGGATGCACGATGCAGGGCGAAGAGACTGCTCAGGTCATTGACGTTCCGACCCCATCCACCACAGCCCAGACCGAGGCGACCGTGGTGCCCATCGCAGCACTCGTCAGCGAGCGCAAGCGGGCACAGGCGGCAGCCGAGGCGCTGGCCACGGTGCAGGCCGAGCTGGAGCAGCTGCGCGAGCAGTCGACCAGCTGGCGCACCGCAGCCGACGAGTGGCAGGCGTACCAGACCCAGCAGGCCGAGGCCTTGCGGGTCCGCAACGCCGAGCGCATCGCAGCCCTCCCTGAGGTGCTGCGCGGCAAGGCCCCCGAGAGCCTTGACGACAAGCTGGTGTCTAGCTGGCTCGATGCCGTCGAGCTTGCCAGCCAACACGCGCAAGCCAACGCCCCGGCGACTACCCCAGCCCCGGCACCCCCGGCGGCGGGCTACCCTCAAGGCGGCATGGCTCCAACGGGCACCCCAGACCCGAACGAGCTGACCCCGGCTGAGCTGCGGTGGGTGGAGTCCGAACGGCCCGACCTTCGCACGATCAACCCTGCCGTGGTACGCAAGTTCTACAACCTGCACGGCCCCGGTAAAACCGCCAAGCGGTAACGCCTCGGGCCTTCACCTTGGAGGCCCACAATGGCCAACCTGTCCTACGGTTACGTCAAGGGCGAGCGCCTGTTCATCGCGCTGCCCGTCAAGTCCGGCGAGACCTTCGCCGCTGGCGACCTCATCTCCCTCGACAGCAACGGCTTCGTGCAGCAGGCCGCCGCCGGTGAGAACGCCATCGGTGTGGCCTTCGACCCGTGCAGCTCGGCGCCCGCCAGCGACGGTGCCTTCACGGTGCAGGTCGATGTCGGCTCCGAGTCCGTCTACCTGTTCCCGCCCGCCTCGGGCACCTTGACGCAGGCGATGGTCGGAAAGACCTGCGATGTCGGCGGCGCGCAGTCCATCGACATCACCGCGTCGGCTGACGACTGCATCCTCATCCAGTCGGTCGATACCGTCAACAACCTCGCGTACATCACCATCCGCCGCGTCCTCGCTGGCGTGGTCTGATAGGAGGCCAGCATGTCCGGCGCAACGCTTTCCCCAGGTTCTATCTCCAAGTACGTCATCGACCTCGGCTACGAGGTCATGGCGTCCAGCTACCAGCCCGATGTCGAGCACTTCCGTTCGGTGTCGAGCAACATCATCCCGATCTCCGCGCTGCACGACGCCCCCTACGGGCACCGTGGCGTCACGATGGTGGGCGTCGGCCAGCCGACCCTGCACCGCGACGGCGACGAGGTCGCGGCCCAGACGCTCGGCGAGGGCTACGCGTGGCAGCTCGCGGCCAACGAGTACGCCGACCGCCTTGTGGTGCCTGACAGCATCCTTGAGGCGGCCAACGCTCAGGCCCGCGTGCAGTCGCTGGTGCAGCTGTTCGTCACCGAGTACGCGAAGAACTCGGCCACCAAGAAGGACGGCATCGTCGCTGGCATGCTCCAGAAGGGCACGCTGTCGGCGGGTAACGCCACGTTCTTCGACGGCAGCTACCCCGGCGCGCCCGATACCAACCGCAAGTTCATCTACGATGGCAAGCCGTGGTTCGCCGCCTCGGGTAACGCCCACCCGCTCAAGTACGGCACCAACAGCGGTTCGCAGGGCGTCAACCTGACGGCCTCGCTGGCGCTGTCTGCCACCAACCTCGACACCGCTTACCAGGCGATGACGACCACGAACGCCATTGACGAGCGCGGCGAGCGCATCGTCATCCGCCCGACCAAGCTGCTGGTCGGCCCTGCGCTTCGCACGACGGCGATGCAGGTGCTGGAGTCGCAGCTCCTGCCGGGCAGCGCGCAGAACGACATCAACCCCAACCGGGGCCTGCTGCAGGTCGTCGTCAACCCGTTCTTGACGGATGATGCCGACGCGTGGTGGATGCTCTCCGACGACGCTGGCCTCGTCATCGCCGACTCGGGCGCCCCGGTGCTGGTCACTTACCGCGACGAGTCGCGCAAGTGTACGGTGCTCCAAGCCTCGTTCCGCTTCGGCGCCGTTGTTCGCGACTGGCGCGGCGCCTACTGCGCCAACAAGGCGACCAGCTGATGTCGCCCGACCTCGCGCATGCTCGCACGCTCGCCGCGTCTGCCCGCTTCGGCGGGCCGACCGAGTACCTGCGGGCGCTGCTCGGGGTCGCGCTGGCCATCCTCGACCGTCTGCCCGAGCCGGTGCAAGCGGTCGAGGCCGAGCCGGCCCCAGCCCCAGCCCCGGCTCCACCGCCCGCCCCGGCAACCCCGGCGGCGGGTAAGCCCAAGGGCAAGCGGGTGCCCGCGTGACGTTCACGTACTCGCCCACCACCGACATCGGGCGGGTACGTCTGCGCCTGATGGACACCCGCCCCGAGGACCAGTTCTTCAGCGACGAGGAACTGACCGCCCTCATCGCCGACGCTGGCAGCTGGCGCGGTGCGGTCGCCGAGGCGGCGCGCATCCTGCTGGTCAAGGTCGCACGGTTCGCCCGCAACTTTTCGAACGAGGACGGGTCGGTCGATGAGACCGCTGCCGCCCAGTACCTGCAGACCCTCATCGAGCAGTACGCCGCGCAGGGTCCGATCCTTCCCACCGCCGCCGTCACGACGCTGGGCCTAGCCCCGTCTGACCGCTACTTCCGCCGAGGTGCCTGATGTCCGTGTTTACCCTGCAGACCTCCGCAGGCTCTAGCCTGTTCGACGTGTCCGACGCTGGCGCGGTGTCCGCCGCTGGTGCCCTGTCTGCCGTCGGCCTGTCGGCTGGCGCTGGCGGGTCCATCGCCCTCGCGGCGAGCAACGGCGCGACCTACACGCTGGTGCCGCTGGCTGGCTCGGCCACGCTGGCGACCGGCGGCGCCACGACTACCATCACCCTGGCGTCGGGCACCCTGCCTGCTGGCTCGGCCCTGCTCGGCGGTTCGGTGCGCATTAGCACCAGCATCGCCGGCACCAACAGCACCGAGGCGCGCTTGAAGGTCAACAGCAGCGCCGACACGCTGGTTGAGCTGGGTGCCTTCACCGCTGGCACCACTGGGTTCACGGCTGGCATCGTCTCGGTGTCGGTCGCTGACGAGCTTACGTTCGTCCTCAGCGGCGGCGCAGACAACACCCCGAGCGCGGGCGCCGTCAAGTGGTCGGCGCTGGCCCTCGTTCCTGCCGCCCCGACCGCGTGAGGTAGCCCGTGCCGACCGTCTATGTAGGGCGTCAAGACCCCGTGTTCCTTGCCATCGGGCAGACTGTCGTACGCAGCCTGCCGGTGCAGGTCGACGGCGGCGCCCCTACCACGGCGGTCGGCGGCTACAACCTGTTCGACCGCGCCGGCACCCTGCTCACCACCAAGTCGGTGACGGCTGGCGCCACGCCATCGTTCGCCGTTCCGTCGGGGCTGGACCTCGGCGGCGGTAACTACGAGGCGTGGTCGCTGACGGTCGACGGCGAGCCGCTGTTGGTGCAGCGCGAGGTGTTCGGCAGCACAAGCAACCTCGACGGCCTGCTGGCGAACAGCGAGTCCATCGAGCTGCTGTACCCCTACCTGACGACGTACCCCGCTGGCTGGACGAGCTGGGAGCCGCTGTGCAGCATCGCCTCGGCAATGGTGCGGCAGGACTTGGTGACCTACTCGCGGCAGTCCATTGACGCCACCATCTTCAGCGCCGACCGGCTGGCCGAGCCTGCGCTGCACCGTGCGTGCGAGCTGGTGTGGAACCTGCAGGCCGCGCTAACCGGCAGCGCCGCCAGCATCGCCCAGCGTGACTACCACCGCCGCGAGTATCGTGACGCGTGGGAGCGCATGCTGCTGCGCTACGACCTGACCGGCGACGGCCCCGCCGACACGGCGCCCGAGTACCCGCAGATGGGCGCGCAGTTCCCTCGGCCCGCGCCGTCGGCTCGGAGGTAGCGCATGGCAAGGGCACCTCGCGGACCTGTCAGCACCCAGCAAGGCGACATCCTCAACCGCCCGCTGCTGCGCTTCGACACGCGGCAGGAGGCGCTGCAGGCGCGCCTCGATACGTTCCGTGGTCGGGCGGTTCCGGTGCAGGGCGGCGACGGGCTGTCGCTGAACGCCTCTCTGTTGCTCAATGCGGCCGAGCTTGCGCGGGCGACGACCGACCGCACCCTGAGGGCGGCGATCAACCGCATCATGCGCAACGCCGCCAAGCGCGCCATCGACAAGGTGCGGGCGCTGTCTCGGCCTACCTACGAGACCGGCGCGTTCATGAGCAACTGGGCAGCAGACCTAGACGACGTCGGCGGCGGGCTGAAGCTGCGCATGTCGCTGCGTAACCCAGTTCCTTATTCGCTTTACGTGCACCGCAAGGGCACGCGGCGCGACAAGACGGTCGTCAACACCTACGTCATCCCCTACGTGCGCGAGCAGCTCCAGCGCGAGATCATCGAGGACCTATCAAACAAGCTCAGCGCGCCCCTCAAGCGCCAGCTGTTCGGAGCCTGACATGGCGGCATGGGCGGACTTGGAAGCGGCTATCGGCACGGCGCTCACGACGGCGGGGTTCACGGTCGCGCCGATGCGCGAGGTCGGGCTGCTGCCATCGGCTGGGGTCGGCGAGTGGGTCGCCATTCAGCTGCTCGCCACCCAAGGCGGGCCTGCCGATGGGTCGGGGCTGGTCATCGACAGGCACCAGGTGGACATCGGGGTGCTGGTCTCGGCCTACCCGCAGTCAGGCCACGGCGCGGGCCTCGACGTGGCGCGCACCATCCAGCGGGCGCTCGACGCCTCGGCTGCGCTTGCGTCGGTGTCGGCGCATGCTATCCCCACCGACGTGACGGTGGCTCGCCGTCCCGACTCCGAGGTCTATGAGGTCTCGGCGCGGTTCGACGTACTGCACGCAAACGCTACCTAGGAGGCCCGCTATGGCCGAGCAAACCTACTTCCACACCCTGCGCGGCGCGACCCTGAAGTTCAAGGACGCTTCGGGTACGCCCAAGGAATACACCATCCGGCTGACCTCGGGCCAGGCGGCTATCACCGCAGGCGGCTACACCATCGTCCGCCAGAAGGATGCGGCGGGTGATTACATCGGCCCGGCCCGCAAGGGCGAGGTCGCCAACCCGTCTACGGTGTCCATCTCGGCGGCGATGTTCGACCCCGGCGCGAATGCCAGCGAGGCGGTCCTCATGGACATCATGAACGGCACTGGCTACTTCGCCTCGACGTGGACCAGCACCGACACCGATAGCGACCTTGAGACCTTCGACTTTACGTTGACTCTGGCAGACAGCGGCACCAACAAGGGCGCAGTCTACGCGCTGAACGACTGCGTGGTTCAGCCGGGGTGGTCCATGAACCCCGCCCGCGACGGCATCATGCTCACCTTCACGGTCGAGTCGCCGAACGCTGTCATCGGCATCACGCGCAACCCCTGACGCTGGACAGGTTACGCTCGGCTCGGAGGTGCCAAATGGAGCAACGAGCCGAGCGACTGCCAGACCCACCCGACCGCCACCCGTACCTGCGCGCCGACACCCCTACGGCGGCGGGTACTGTGCTGCGCCTGCCTCGCCCGTCCGAGATTGTGGCGATGGTCGAGCCTGCCACCGAGGCGGCGCAGGCTGCTAAGGCGGCACAGGACGCCAACGACGCCGGGGCCTTCCTCGATGCGCAGGACGCGCTGGTGCGGGCCTCGGGGTACATCATCATGCGGTGCTGGGCTGACCCCGCGTGGGAGCTTCAGGCGCGCACGCTGTACGACGCGATGGCCTTCACACGGGCGCCCGCTGGCGGTCGGTCTGCGGCGGGGCGCTTCGCCGCCGACGAGCTGTACGACAGCGGCTGGCCCGAGGCTGACATCATCCGCGTGGGAATGGAGTTGTACCGGCGCTCGGTCGAGGTGCTGCAGGGCATGCCGTCAGACGTGGAGGTCCGCGAGGCCGAGGCCACGTTTCGCGGGTGAGGGACAGGTCGACTACATGCTGCTGGACATGTGGGCGCGGTATCGCGTCGACTGGCACGCGCTCGACCGCGCCGAGCGGGCAGCGTGGGTGGCATACTGGCGCAGCGACCCAGACACGACGGCGAGGCTAAGGGGGCTACATGGCACAGGGTGACGTGAACATCATCATCAACGCCGACGCCAGCAAGATGGAGTCGGAGGTCAAGCGGGCCCGCGACGAGCTGGGCCGGTTTACCCGTGCCGTGGCAGAGACTCAGGAGACCAACGCCGACCTCAACCGTGGCATGGCTGAGGCGCAAGCCAAGTTCGACCGCGTGGCAGACGCTGCGCGCAAGGCTGGCGTCGACGTTGCCAAGTACGAGGACAAGGCAGACCACGCGGCGCGCAGCACCGCCGACCTCGGCGAGCAGCTCGGGCACCTCGACAAGGGCACCCGAGTGCTGAACGGCGCCATGGGCGACATCGTGGGGCCGCTGAACGACTTCTCCGAGCTGGCCGCTGCGGCTGGACCACGCACCGCTGCCGTGGGTGTCGCCGCGCTCGCTGCCGTCGCCGCCATCGGTGCGCTGGCTGGTCAGGTGTTCGGCGTCATCGCCAACATCCAAGACTACACCGAGGCCATCGACCGCGCCGCGCACACCAACATGGTGACGCAGGGGCAGGTCGACGCGCTGTACCAAGCCAACGCTGGGGTGACCCTCAGCCAGCGGGTGTGGGACACGTTCATCTCGACGGCGGCGGCTAAGTTCGCCCCGAGGTGGAACCAGTTCATGACGGGGTTGGTCGGCTCGATCACCTACTTCGGCGAGCTGGCCGACCAGGTGTTGTCGGGCAACGTGTTCGGCGCGCACTCCAAGGCGCTGGAGGTCGCGGCGGGCACGGTGCAAGGCTACCTGCGCCAGCGCAAGGAGCTGGCCGAGCAGACCGAAGCCGAGGCGCACGCGACGACCAAGGCTACCGAGGCGCACGCAGCGCAGGCGCCCAAGATTGCCGACGCGACCAAGGGGCACCAGGCGCTAGCGTCAGCCATGCGCTCCACCGCAGCCGCCGCCACCGAGGTCGCAGAGACCCTGCCGACCATCGAGTTCGGCGAGGTTACCGCCGACATGCTGCAGTTCGAGAGCGACGCCGACGCGGCGCTGCGCACCATGACCGAGCTATTCGAACGCGAAAAGCAGGCCGCAGCCGAGGCCAGCGACGTGGCCAGCATGTTTGACGCCGACCTCGGGGCCAGTCTAGGCAACGCCTTCGCAGCAGTCGGCGAGGACTTGGATGCCCTGCCGAGCAAGGTCGACAAGTTCAAGGCTTCCGCCGCCGGTATCGGCGACGTGTTCGCCAAGTTCGGCGCGGGCGCGGGCGCTATCGGCGACGTGTTCGCCGGGGCGCTGGAGCTGGCAGACGGTGCCAGCCGACAGGTGCGCATGCGCCTGTTCACCATGATGAAAGCGGCCCGCGTCTCGGAGGCCATCATCAACGGCGCGGTCGCCATCACTCGGGCGTTCGCCGAGCTAGGCCCCATCGGCGGCGCCATCATGGCTCCAATCGTCGCAGCTCAGACCGGCGTACAGATTGCGACCATCGCCAAGCAGCGCCCTACGTTCCACCGCGGCGGCTACCTTGCTTCGCCGTCGATGCTATCGCCTGACGAGGTCGTCATCAGGCGCAACGAGGTGCCCGCCATGATGACGGCCCAGGGGGCGCGCACGCTCGGGCAGTCGGGCCTCGCGAGGATGAACGCAGGCGAGGCACCGGCCACCGGCGGCGGGGTATTCGTGATGCTAGACGGTCGCAGGGTGGGCACGCGGCTGTTCGCTGCGCCCGATCCTACCTACGGCATGCGCCTCGCGGGGGTCTACTGATGGGCACCAAACAGAACACCGACGCCACCATCCTGACCGGCATCCTGCTGCCGATGGCGTTCGACCCCGACTTTGCCAGCGACGACCAGTTCAACGTCGACTTCAGCGAGGCTGACCCGCAGCCGGGGGCGGCTGTCTACTCGGGCACCCTCGCCAGCCGGTTCTACCCCGAGGTGAGCGGCACGCCGCCGATGCCGCTGCGCCTGTTGTGGAAGGTGCAGGACCCCGGCGCGCCGCCCTCGCTGCTCTACCGCGTCGACATCGGCGCGGGCTACGGGGCATGGACCGGAGCCGACGCTATCACATGGCGCACCGGCTATCAGACGGTCGACACCGACACGCTAGAGACCTACGACCTGCTGCCAAGGCCCGACGGGTCGGCGGTGGTCGCGGCTACGGTGCAGTCGGGCGGCACCATCGTGCTGCGCGTCTACCTGCGCGACGCCGACGGGGCGTATGACGCTGGCGCCGACATCGCGACGATCAACCCCGTGTCGGTCGCTGGCACGCATGCCGTCTGCCTGCTCACCGCACCCGACGGCGCGCTGCACCTGTACGCCCATCAGCAGGCCTCGGACGGCAGCGGCGGGTCGGTCTACTCGCTGAGCCTCTGGCGCTCCGAGGACAGCGGCGCCACGTGGGACGCGCAGGGCCGATACATCGACGGACTGAGCGGGTCGACGAGGTACAACCAGCTGCGCGGGGCCGTGCTCGGCGGCGCGGTGCGACTGTTCGCCACCACGGGCACCACGACGGGCCGCAGGGTCACCGAGCTGGTCAGCGTCGACGGCGGCTATACGTTCAGCACCCTCGGCACGCAGACGTCAAGCACGGTCGTCTGGGACGCCATCGCGACCGCAACGGGCCTCTACGCGCTCTGCGGTGAGGACGTCACCGGTACACCCGCCTTCGTCCTGCGGCGCGCCACAACGGCCACCCAGAGCGTTTACGACGGTGCAGCGGTGACGGTCGACTCCTCGGCGACCGGCCCCGTCTACACCGGCGGCGGGGCCTTGGCGCTGACGCCAGGCGGCGGCTACCTCGCAGTCTACGACACGTCCTCGGGGCTGAGAAGCGAGGCCAGCCCAGACCTCGTCACGTTCACCGGCGCGCACACCCTGATGTTCGCAGGCGGCGGCGACATCCGGCCCCAGCAGCCGGTGGCGCGGCTGGTCGGCGGTTCGCTCTGCGTGCTGCACCAGGGCTGGGACGGAACCACGGCCACCATCGGGGCGCTGATGGAGTCGGTCTACGGCGGCACCGCTAACCTAACCCCGAGCCTACCCGACACGCTAGGCGCTCGGCTGCTCGGTGAGGCGTGGACCTACGTCTGGCACCCCATCGACACGCTGGCGAACTATGGCTGGACCCGCACGACGACGGGCCTGCCCGGCACTTCGATATCGAGGACCACGGGCGAGTCCGACAACAACAACGCAGTGTCGACAGTCACGCACACCCTGTCGTTCGGCGGCACGGTTGAGCGGTCGGTCGTGGCGCGGGTGGTCGTGCGCGTCGACAGCGGCACGGCCAGCATCCGGCTCGAAGGCGACAACAAGAGCGCGGTCGTGGACCTGACGCCCACCACGCTCAGCGACGGCACCAACACCGACACGCATGGTGGCGACTACGTCGACATCGTCGCAGTGCTCGACAGCGCGGGGTCCGACTTCGCCGTCTGGTGGCGCGACTACTCAGCGGGCGGCGTACCGCGTGAGTTCACCTTCCTAGGTGCCACGGCGACAGGGCTTGGCATCCTCGTCAACGATGGGGTGCGCCTGCAGACCGACGCATCGAGCAACGCATTCTGGCTGTCGGTCGACGTCTGGGAGCGCGTCGGGTACTCGCACCCCCTCGCCGACGGCAACGCCAGCGACGGCAGCGACCTATCGCCTATCCGCCTCGGCGGCGGGGCGCGCACCTACGTGGCGGCGGGGCTGTCGGTGACCCCGAGGGGCGGCACCGGGGCGCGCAACGGCGGGACATGGACGATGCGAACCGGAGGCCAGTACGCCAAGCGCAACACCCTGCCGAGCGTGCAGCCGTCGCCTCGGCGCGGCTGGCGGTCGGGCGCTACCCCCGGCGACCAGACACTGCGGTACAGCCTGAACGCTGGCACGGCGCAGGCCCGAGGCTCTGAGCTATACGCCGTCGCGCTGCTCGGGCTGGAGTCGGTGCCGACGGTTGTGGTATCCGACGACGGCGGCGGCGCGACGACGCTTGACCTGCGCATTCCGTGGTCGGTGGCGGCGACCCAGGGCAACGCCATTCAGGCCCTGCCGACCGGCACCCGCACCCTCGGGCCGTGGCTGCGCGAGGGCGAACTGGTCGGCGGTTATGCCGAGTTCGTCACCAGCGGCACGGTGCTACGCATCGTCGGCAACACCAGCGGGTCGCTGACCTATGGAACGTCGGCGGCTGAGCGTCGGGCGGTGGTGTTCCTCGCCGAGGACGCACCGGCCGCAGCCCAGGAGGTCAGGCTCTGGCCCCCTCGGGCGCTGCTGGTGCGCTACGGCGGCGCGCCGTCGGTATCACTGGAGCTGACGCTGCCGGGGTCCGACCCCATTCACGCCGACGACTACCGCGCCATCGGTAAGGTCGTGGCGGGGCGGGTCGAGGTCATGGGGCGCAACTGGGACCGGGGCACGTCGGTCGAGGTCGTGCCCGGCGATGTCATCCAGACTGCGCCAGATGGGTCTCGCTACCTAGTCCAGCGCGAGCCTACCCGCCGCCGGGTGGAGGTGGCTATCGTCGACAGCCACATCGACATCCAGCAGCTGCGCCGCGCTCAGTCGTCGCCCGACTACGTAGCCGTCGTCACCGGCGGCACCACCCCGGCGGCGGACAGGTACGCCGCGCCGCTGACGCTAGAGGGCATCGTGCGCGTGGTCGGCCGAGCGCCCTGCGTGCTCATCCCGTACCTGCCCCGCGCCTCGGCTGGATGGGTGGCGTACACCAGCGGCGGCGCAACCGAATGGCTGTACGGGCGGCTGACCAACGCCTACCGCCGCGAGCAGCTCGGCATCGGCCAGTTCGGGGTCGATGACGGCTACCGCGTGCCGGTGCTGTCGTTCGAAGAGGAGGTCTGATGGCATCCGGCTGGCTGTTCCTCTGGTCGTGGGGCGGGCGCTCGGGCGCGGTCGAGTCGGTCGCCGCGACCGTCACCGAGTCGCAGGCGCTGTTCGGCGGGCTGACCTCGCAGGAGCGCAGCGCGTCGGTGGCGTTCGCCCCGCTGGACTTTTCGCCCGCGTCGATGGCGCAGGTCTGCTCGCCGTTCTCGGGCGTCGGGGCGCTCTACCTCGACGGTCGGCTGGTCATGGCGGGGCCATGGCGCGACGTGCAGTACGATGAGACCGTCCTGCAGGTCACTATCAGTCAGGCGGCTGGCGATGATGCTGGCGTCATACCTGCCGAGTTCCGCACCTTCGAGTACCCGCCCGAATACCTAGAGGCGTGGGCCAATATCTACGCCATCTCGTCGGCCAACCTCGCCGCCCGCGAGTGGAACGCGCAGCTGTCCTACGTATCGTTCGGTCTCGGCCAGCAGAGTCAGGGGCCTGCGCCGGTGCGCGCCATCCCATGGCAGACGCTGGCGGCCGCCTTCTCTGACCCCGCTACCCGCGCCGTCGGCAAGGTCGGCCCGCTGGTCTATGGTGCTCCGGGCAACAGCGGCGGCGCGCCGACCCCGGCCAGTCCCGCCTATATCGTCGACCTCGTCAGCAATCCCAGGCGGGTGCTCATCGCTCGGCATCCTGTCGAGGCAACGCAGGTCACCCTGTATGGGCAGGACGGCAACAGCCGTCAGGAGTTCATCAGCGAGGTCAAGCCGGTGCTGTACGACGTCGACGACCTCGGGCAGGGGTACAGCTACGTCGAGGTGCCAGCGACCGGCGGCGGGTCCACCATCATCGGCTTCGAGGAGGGTGAGTACTTCGTCGAGTGGCTCGACGGCGAGGCGCTGCCGGGGGCGGCGGGCGACCTCTGCCTGTACCTGCTCCAGCAGTCCACCCTGCAGGTGGACCTGCCCGCATGGTACGCCCTGAGGCCGTGGCTGAACCGATTCCGCCTAGCGGGCTACGTTGACGCCTTCGCCAGCCCGACCGGCTACCTGCAGTCGGTGGTGCTGCCGATGCTGCCCATCGGGGTGGTGGCGGGTCCGTTCGGGTTGGCGCCGGTGCCGTATCCATGGGCTGATGACGCCGACCTACCGGCGGCGGGGTCGCTGGTCGAGGGGCCGGGCTTCGCGCAGGCGGGGCTGGTGCGGTACCTCGCGACGCGCCCGCTGCGGGCTGTCACGGTGAACTATGGCTGGTCGGCGCGCTCGGGCGGCTGCACGCGCTCGGTGACCCTGTCGTCGGCCGACAGCCCCTACGGCGCGGTGGCGGCGTCGGTGCCGTCGCTCGGGTCGGCGTCCGAGGTCATCGAGTCGACCTGCGTCTGGGACGAGACCACCGCCACGGCAGCGGCGCGCATGCGGCTGGCGATGTCGGCAGCACCGCCCCGGTCCATTCCGCACATGGCTGACCCCGACGTCTATGGCCCCGGCGGGCCGCAGGAGCTGCGCGCCGGTCAGGTCGTCACGTACACCTGCACGCGCCTCGGCATCGAGTCGGCCCCGGCGGTGGTCGGCGAAGTCGAGTACGACGGGCAGGCGCTGCGGGTTAGCGTCTACCTGCGCGACGATGCGCTCAGGCCGAGGGGATGACCATGCACTTGACTCTGGACACCCCGCCCGACGAGACCATCGTCGGCGCGCTTGCCGCCTACCGGTCGGTGGTCGAGGCCGCAGCCGATGCGGTCGAGCTGGGGCTGCTCGACCACGCCGAGGAGCTGGACGGCATGGCCCTCGCGATGCGCGGCGCGCTGATGCACCGCCTACGCTGGGCCGTCGCCGAGTTCGCCGCATCCGGTGCTGGGGCCGAGGCGTGACCCCCGCTCAGGTCCTACGGTGGGCGCTGCGCCTCGCCCTGCCTGCCCCGGCTGACTGGCTGGCCGACCTGCTGGCGGCGCTGGTCGAGGATGTGCCGCAGGTCGTGCGCGCCTCGCGTGGCGGCTGGACGGTGGCGCTAGAGGCCGAGCTGCGCGACATGGTCGCCGACGCGCTCGATGAGCTGCCGGGGGTCACCGACGAAGAGGCCGACCAGCTCGCCGAGGCGGTCGTCATCGTCGTGCGCCGCGTGCATGACGACTGCCAACACATCGCAGAGCGCCGACGGGCGCGCAAGGGGAGGCGACATGCTGCTCGATAGGCCGGGGGTCCGGTTCAGCTGGGCCGAGATGACGACGACATCACAGCAGGCCGACAACACCCCGCCGCCAGAAGCGCAGGCCCGACTCATCGCCCTGTGCGCTGCGGTGCTCGACCCCCTGCGCGAGGCGCTCGGGCGGCCGGTCGTCATCAACAGCGCCTATCGTTCGGCAGCGATCAACCGGGCCATCGGCGGCAGCACGACCAGCCAGCACATGCTCGGCGAGGCGGCAGACATCCGTGTCGACGGCATGACCCCGCAGCAGCTTGCGACGTTCATCGCGGCCGAGAAGCTGCCGTTCGACCAGCTTATCTGGGAGCCTACGTGGGTCCATGTGTCCTACAGCCTCGACCGGCGGCGGGGCCAGACGCTGCGGTTCGACGGCAGTCAGTACCACCCGTGGAAGCCTTGACGCTGGTATGCTAGTGTCGGGCCATTGATCGGGGGCCTCATGCTCTTCTACGCTTCGGTGTTCGCCTGTCTCGCCTTGGTCTGCTCGGCGTTCTCGTCAACCATCGGTCGGGGCCTCGCCGCTGGCTGCACCGTCGCCGCGCTGACGTTCGGCGGCGTGGCTCTCGCGCAGGATGCCGGTGTGGTCACACCTGACCCCGCCGCCGTGTGGGCACTCGGTGACGGCCCTATCAGCGCCGCCGTGGTGACGCTGGGCTGGCTGGTGCGCGACGGGTTCGCCCGCGCCGTCACGATGTTGGAAAAGGCCCTCGGGCTGGCTGAGCGCGCCCTGCCTGTCGCCGAGCGCGCCGTGCAGGCCCTAGAGGCCATCGCTCACAAGTAACCCCCGCACCAGCGACGCCAGCGTGCAGCCCAGGGCAGCGGCGCGGCGGCGCATCCAGTCGGCGGCGTCTGGCCCGCAGACGATGCGCAGGACGACCAGCGGGCCGGTCGGCGTCGGCGCGGGCACGATGTCGCGGCCCTCGGCAACGGCGGACTCGATGGCGGTCGCCACGTAGGCATCCAGCCCGCGCCCCGAGGCGTGGGCACGCTGGCGCAGGGCTACGGCCTGCTCGGACGTCAGGCGCAGGCCCCCGCGGCTAATCCAGCCCTCAGGCCAGGCCTCACCCCGGCGGCGGGGCACGACCTCACCGACGGTGAGCTGTCGGCGACTGCGGTAGACGGTGCAGCCCTCGGGCGGCGGGCCGTGCTGGTATCGGGCGCGGACGTCGACGACGACGCCGTCGCTGTCGCGCAGGTGGTAGACGGGCATGGGGTCACTCCTTGATGATGGCGCGGTAGGCCTCTAGGGCCTTCAGGTGGGCGGTCCAAGCGCGCACAGCGGCGCGGGCCTCCTTGATCTCTTCGGCCACCCCACGCTCAGGCGGGCGAGGCGACAGGCCGAGAGCGGCGGCGGGCGCTGGGCGCCGGGCCGACGGGCCGACGGCGTACCAGACCCCATCGCGCTCGACAATCGAGCCACGGCGGGCGAGGCGGCGCACCTCCGAGTCGATGGCGCTGAAGTCCAGCTCGTGGATGAGCAGCGCGAGGTCCTCGGTGGTGTACCCGTCGCCCTGCGGTGCGTCGCGCAGGTAGGACAGGACGAGGTCGTGGGTCATGGCGCAGCCTCCAGGGCGGCGATGAGGGCTTCGGCTTCGGTGGCGCCGTCACCCGGATCTATCTCCTCGTAACGGTCGGAGCATAGCGTCCAACGCCCGTAATAGGCCATCATGTAGGTCGAAGGATCGCCCCAAGCCTCCCGCACCAGCGCCAGCAGGCAGCCCAGCGTGGCGGCGTCGGTGAGGTCGGGGAGCGCGCCGGGTGGCGGCTTCAGGTTCCATTTCACACACTCCGCTACCCCAGACGATCCGTATTCGAGAACATCGTACTCGGGCCACCCATCGTCCAGCATGCGCTCATCACTGAGCGTGAGCATCCCCGGAATCCACCGCCAGCCACGGCAAGCGACGGCTCGACGGGCGAGGGCTTTCAGATCGGCGGCGGTCATGGCGCAGCCTCCAACGCGGCGACGATAGACGCAATCGTCATGGGATGATGCAGGCCGTACGCGGCGGTCATGGTGTAGACGGGATCAGGCACGACGAGGACGGCGCGCGTCTCGTCGTACAGCGCCAGCAGGCATCCCAGCGTGGCGGGATCGGTAAGGTCGGGCAGGCGTTCGCGATCCTTATTCATGCGCATCCACAGGCCGCTGGCCTCCGCAGCCATGCCGTGCAGGTATCGATCGTCCTCCCAAAGAAACCGCACCCCGGCTCCATTGTCTGCGATCAGCATCCCCTGCATCCACCGCCAGCCGCGGCAAGCGACGGCGCGACGGGCGAGGGCTTCGAGGGCTTCGATCGCGGGCGTCATGGCGTCACCAGCGCAGCCACGGCCCGAACCGCAGCGATGTAGCGGTCACGGGCGGCGGGGTCATCCGAATAGTCGGCCTCAATGCGGGCGATAATGTCGCCGACGCTGCCCCACAAGCATCCAGCATGCACCATCGGCCCGTCGTCGTGGTCGACGGCGTAGAGGATGCTACCGTGGCGAACGACAGGACCGATCGATGCGATGCCGGTTGCCCCGTTCAGGTCGACGCCGCGCAGGACGGCCCTGGTCAGGTCGGCGCTGGTCAGGTCGGCGCCGGTTAGGTCGGCCCCGCTCAGGTTGGCCCTGCGCAGGTCGGCGTAGATCAGGTCGGCCCCGACTAGGTCGGCCTCGCGTAAGTAGGTCAGGCTTAGGTCGGCTCCGCCTAGGTAGGCCCCGCTTAGGTCGGCCCAGGTCAGATCGGCCTCGCGTAAGCAGGCCCCGGTTAGGTCGGCCTCGGTCAGGTTGGCCTCGCGCAGGTCGGCATTGCGCAGGTCGGCCCACTTCGGCTTAGTGCCCTCGGGCACGGCGTACCGTGGCGTCATGCCTTCGATCAGCATCCACGCGAGGTGGCCCGCTTGCCACGCGGGTAGGTGGGCGGGGATGAGTGGGAGGGCGGCGGTCATGGCGACACCAGCGCAGCCACGGCCCGCACCGCAGCGACGTAGCGGTCACGGGCGGCGGGGTCATCCGAATAGTCGGCCTCAATGCGGGCGATGGTGTCGTCGACGCCGCCCCACCAGCATCCGGCTTGAATGCGCGCGCCGTCATCATGGGCGACGGCGTAGACGGACCGGCCGTGGCGTCCGATGGGACCGATCGAGGCGATGCCGCGAGCATGGCACAGGACGGCCCCGCTCAGGTCGGCCCCGCTCAGGACGGCCCCGTACAGGTTGGCCCCGTAGAGGACGGCCCCGCGCAGGTTGGCCCCGGTCAGGTCGGCCCCGCTCAGGTTGGCCCCGGTCAGGTCGGCCCCGTACAGGTAGGCTCCGGTCAGGTCGGCCCGCTTCGGCTCGGTGCCATCGGGCACGGCGTAGAACGTCGGGTGTCCCTGCGCCGCGAGCCACGCAAGGTGACCGGCCTGCCACGCGGGAAGGTGAGCAGGGATGGGTGGGAGGGCGGTCACGCCTCACCCCGCCACCACGGCGCCGTCGCCGCGAAGAACCCAACGACGGGCAGACCGCAGACCAGGGCGAGCGCCACGTGGGCGGCGACGTCGGCCAGCGAACCGGGCGGGTGGACGAGCACCTGAGCGAACAGGTCGGGCTGGTAGGCGGTCATGCCAGCGCCGCCAGCATGGACGAGGCCATCAGCGCGTTCAGGATGGCGGCGTCGCGCATCAGGTCGCGGTGCTCTGCCGGGGTCATCTCGCCGTCGCTCAGCGCCTCATCGGCCCAGTAGGCGACGTCGTCGAGCAGGTCGGCGACCTGCCTGCAGTGTCCTGCGGCGCGCTGCGTGCTGCGCTGGCCTTGACGGTAGCTGTCGAACAGCCCCTGCATGGCACCGTGCGCCCTATGTGCGCGCTCTGTTGCGGTCATCTTCGTGGTGGTCATGGTCGCTCCTTGTGCTGACTTATTACCCACTGCGCCTAGGCTGTAAAGCCACCCGCTCAACTTTTCTCATCGGGCAGTCGGCCCCACCGCCGAACGGGCGCAGCCTGCACCAGCTCAGCGACCCAAGCGGCGCGGGCCTTGGCCTCGGTTCGGCCAGGGAACAGCACCTTGCCCAGGGCCTCGACAGCCGTCACCCCGAGGCGGGCAGCGCCGAGCACCTCGGCCAGCGGTCGACCGTCGAGTGCGGCGGCGATGGCCTGCGGCGCGTCGTCGCGCAGCTCGCGCTGCTCGGTGGCATACCAGCCCACCCCGGCGGCGGGGGCCTCCTGCGTCGCGGCACGCGCTAGAGGCTCCAGCGCCTTGGCCTCGGCGGCAGCGACCGCCCATCGCTCTACGACGTCGCCGTTGGCCCTTATGGCGGCGGCAGGCTCGCAGGACAGCACGTAGGGGCACCCGAGGCACCGAGCTCCAGGAGAGGCCATGCGCGGCTCGCTGAGGGCATCAGCAGCGGCGTGCAGGGTGGCGCGCCACATCGCCACGCGGGGGTCGTCGCGCTGGATGGTCTCGCCGTGCAGCTGGCGGGTGCGCAGGTTGGCGACCTCGACACGGACCTCCTGCAGCTCGGGGTCCTCAGCCAGGGCGGCGACGACCTGCACCTGAGCCTGCACGCGCAGCACCGTCGAGGCGTCAGCGGCCCACGATGACTTGTAGTCGCGGATGAGCAGGCTGGTCGGCGACAGGTACCACGCGACGTCGACGCGGGTGCCGACCACCCCGTCGCTGTACGACTGTTCGATGATGCAGGCGCTCGGCGGCGTGCCGTGGGTGTCGAGCCAACGGCCCGCGAGCATCATGCCCTCCTGCACCGCCTCCAGCGGCAGCGGCGGGTGCACGTCGGCGGCGTGGGGCGCGCCCTGCGTCGCGAGGCAAGCGGCGAGCTGGGGCCAGTCCTCGCGGACGGCCCAGTGCTCGAGGAACGCATGGGCGGCGATGCCGACGGCGAACACTGACTCGTCACGGGGCGCGCCCTGCTCGGACAGGGTGACGGCGTGGGGGCAGTGGTCGGCGGCGAGGGTCAGATGGCTGGGTCGCATGGTGGTCGCTCCTATCAGAACGGCAGGGTGGAGGGGCAGACGCGGACGGCGCGCACTCGGCGGCGGGGCAGTTCGTGGGCAAACCGCACCTTGCGGCGGGTGGCGCGGTAGACGATGGCGTGCAGGTTTTGGTAAACCTCGCCGAACTCGGCATCGCTGAGCTGCGTGCCCTCGCCGGTGTCGCGCCACCACGCGCCGGTCAGGTCGATGGCGCGGGTGTCGGCGCGCAGCGTGAGCTGCACCTCGATGTCGCGGTCGCCGCGGGTCAGCAGGGTGGTCAGGGTCGTGTCGGTCATGGTCGCTCCTTGTGTTGTCACTATAACCTAGTGCAGCGGGAGCGTCTAGCCCCCGCCGCTTGTTTTTTCGCTGGTCATGCCCGATACCATCACTGGGCACGCTGCACCGGCCAGGGCGGCCTCGGCCGCCGCACGCGCAGTGTCCGCGCCCACCCGCGCTGCCGACTGCACCGCCAGCGTCAGGACCTCCAACGTCGGGGTGCCAAGCCCGTTCCGCTCAGCGCCCGCGATCATGCGCCGCGCATGATCCTCGGCCCGGCTGCGCGCCTTGTCACCCCAGCCGGGCGGGCGCAGGGTCGGAGTCGGGCCGTCGGGGCGGCAGCGGATGCAGCCGTGGCACCCGGTGTCCCTGCAAAACTGCGCGGAGATGGCGAGCGAGCCTCGCATGTAGGCGGCGTGACCCATCACGCCCACCCAAATCGATCAAGGGTGCCGCCGTGCGACTTGGCGTTGTGCTCGGCCTGCCGGTAGCCAAGATCATACAGAGCCTCGCGGTCCTGCGTAGCCTTGTCCGGCGCACCGGGGTGCAGTCGATAGGCGAAGCGCACCTCGATGCGCGAGGAACCGCACCACACGCCATCGGCGTCGTGGGACTCGATGACGGCAGCGCGCTGCCCGCGGATAAGCTCGATGGTGGTCCAGATGCGGGTCATGGTCGCTCCTTGTGTCTGCACTATAACCTAGTGCAGCAGGAGCGCCAAGCCCCCGCCGCATCTTTTCTTCGCTGGTCGGCGCTCAGAATGGGATGTCGTCGACGATGGCCCCGCCGCCGGTAGGCGCGCTGGGTGCGGCCTCGACCGCTGCGCCTCGACTGCCGAGCACGCGGCAGGACCGCGCCACGATGACCTGCCGCTGCCGCTCGGCGCCGTCCTTGCCGGTCCACCGCTCGGTCTCGATGTGCCCGACGGCATACACCTGCGACCCCTTGCGGGCGTCCCTGCCCAACCATTCAGCCTCGCGCCCGAATACCTTGACCG
>JACCDP010900124.1_pt1 | contig 21883 bp, 21 predicted proteins | sample 7445841 | NCBI WGS metagenome assembly JACCDP01 (sample SAMN15323441, study PRJNA562643) | freshwater metagenome | isolation source: river surface water | place: USA:Blue River Watershed | collected 2017-08-17
AAAATTGCAATTGATAACTGCATATATAAGAGGGCAATTGAATGTAGCCCCACAAGTTGCACCAAAAGATGGTGCAGATGTTGCACCATTAGAAAATGGTATTGGAATATTTGGAGTTCCAAATAATGCTAAAGGCACTAGAGTTGGTGCATTAGCATTAGCTATAGATGAAGAATACATGTTAAGTAATTTAGGAGATCTTGCTAAAAATCTTAAACCAAGTATTCAAGATCAACTTAATTTAGTTATTCCTAGAGCTAGATCTTATTTTAAATTTGAAACTTATGGTTCTATGGAGCCAGCAAATTTAAAAGAAACAGATCAAATGCTGATCGAATTAGAATACCTTAAAAAATTATTGGATATAAATAAAAGAGCTAGAGAAGCAGAATTAGGAGTAATGCTACCAGAAGAAGAACCACAACAACAAGCTAAAGGTGGTTTAATTAATTATCTTGCTGGTGGTGGCGTTCCTTCACATAGACCAAATCCAGATCCATCTTTCTTTAAACCAAAGGGAACTGATACTGTTCCTGCAATGCTAACCCCAGGCGAGTTTGTAGTAAGAAGAGATGCTGCACAGGCAAACCTTCCTTTGCTACATGCAATTAATAGTGGAAGCAGTTATTTTGCATCTGGCGGTTCTGTTGGTGGATCGAATGATACTATAAAAGTAAAAGACCCTGAATTACAAGAAAAAGTAGATAAAACTAAAAAGGAAGTGGTGGGTGTTAATGATGTAGCTAAAAAAATAAAACAAGATACTAATTATTTAAAGACAGTAGTAAATGAAATTTATAATCAAGACAAGACAATACCCGAAGATATTAAGGGGATAGTGTTAGATATAAGAAGTAGGTTGAATGCTAAGGGCTTTGCAAAAGGTGGAGGAGTTGGTTTTGAAACAGATACAGTTCCTGCTATGTTGACACCAGGAGAATTTGTTGTAAATAAAAATGCCACATCAAAAAATCTATCTTTACTAAAATCTATAAACAATGGAACAAATTATTTATCAAAGGGTGGTATAGCTTATCTTTATGGTGGTGGACTTTATAAAACAAGAAGTGAAAGAAAAGCTGAAAAAGAAAAAAATGCAGAAAATTTTAGAGATGCCGTAACATCATATTGGGCTGGTAAATATGGGTTTAGCTATTATGATAAAAATCCAGAAAAATTTAGCGAAGATGTTAAAAATGCTACCAACTTAGCAGCAAAAGCTGCTGGTGCTGGTAATGTTGATCCTATGGCTAGGATGATGGCTAATCAGATAACATCATCTGGATTGCCTGGTGCCGATGCTCAAGAGTCTGCTGCAAGACAAGCTTTATCAGGAGCTAAAATAGGAATATTTTCTGCCGAGACAGAAGATGTTGAAGCTATGCAGAAAATGCTTGAAGATAAAAAGTCATTAAGAGAAGAAATAAGAAATAGATTTAGCGGTGTTGGTTTTACTAGACCACTAGGAACACCACCAGGAATACCGCCAGTACCACCAGCAGCACCAGCAGCACCAGCAGAAGCACCTCAACTAGATCAAGGTATTAATGCTGGCGAGAATATAGTTGCTCAAATTAAAGATAGACTAGGAATAAATAATTTAATGGGTAACGAACAAGGTTTAACAGTTCGTGAAAAGAGAGCTATTCAATTAATAAAAAGACAAAGATATATAAATATTTTTGGAAAAACACCAGAACAAGATACTAAAACAGATCCAGAAAAAAGAAATGTACAACAGCTTTTAGATACAGTACTTCCATTAGCATCTGGAGGTAATGTTCCTGGATATGGAAATTCTGATAGTGTTCCAGCAATGTTAACGCCAGGAGAATTCGTAGTTAATAAAAATGCTGTATCTAGATTTGGATTAAGTAATTTGAATAAAATTAATAGGTATGCAAATGGCGGATTAGTAGGATATTATCAAAATGGTGGTATTGCCACAAATAATTCTGCATCAATGAATATTGAAGGATTTACAAGTGGGGTAGATAAGTTTTCTACGGCAAGTTCACAATTTTCTATAGATATGAATAAATTTAATACTTCTTTAGCAAGCAATATATCTGGAATGAATAGTGTATTTAGTGATTTTAATGAGCAAATGAGCAATAATATAAATGCGCTTGCAGCAGTAGTAAGTACAATACCTTCAAGTATAAATGGAAATATAATGCTTGATGGAAATGTGGCTTTTTCAGTTCAACAAGACTTACAGGCAGCAGTTGATAGTATAGTTGCTTCATTTACTGAAGAAATAAATAGGCAAATAGCATCGCTTAAAAATAATATGGGATAATGTAAATGAATAATTCATTAGGTTTATATATAAGTGGGCCAGAACAAATAAATGATTCTATAAGTTTAACTACTTATGGTGGAAATGGAAATAATTTGCGTTTATTTGTACAAGTAGATAATCCAACAACATTGTCTAAAAATTTAGGTTTAAATACATATGGAAGTCAAGAAGGAGAAACTAACTCATCTCAAAAAAGTTTGGCTTTATTTACAAGATCTTTAACTGAAGATCAATTTAATTTATTTGTTAAAGTAGACGAGATTGGATATTTTAATTTTTCAAAACCTTTAATGATACTTGGAAACAATAAAGTTATATCTAATAACTTAAACCTTTTCCTGCAAAACAATGGAATATCAACAGGTGTAAGCTTATTAATTAAAGGTCTTGGTGAAAATTCTGGGTGGTATCCAAATAGTAATTATATGAATATGTACATAGAAAGAGACTATGAAGGACTTGGAAATTCAATTAATATGTATATATTATCTAATGAAGCATTTTTAAATAATATTGATTTAATTACTTATGGCAAAACAACTTACAACAACTCATTGAATATGTTTAATGTTGGCGGAACTGCCACTTATGGCAATAGATTAAATCTTTACACTCATGGATTTTAATAATGGGCGTATCATTTAACGGAATATCACTAAGACCAGTTCAGTCTTTAACCATAAATCAATCTTCAGATTTTTCTGAAAATGGTAAACTTAAAAAGTACTTATTCAATATAAGCATTTCTGGAAAAATTGTAGCTGCTCAAAATATAACAATTGATAATAGGCATGAAGAAATAAAATCAAAAGTTGAACAACTATTAAATGCTTTTAAAAATGTTGATGCAAATTCAAATACATTTTTAGATATACAATCTGAAAATGGTGCAGCCCCAATAAAATTTATACCAAGAATAAAAAATGTTCAGGTTCAAGAAGGAACATGGGTAGATTTTGCTGATTATAGTATTGATTTAGAAGCAGATGAAATATTTATAGGAAGCACAAAAATACCATCAAGTGATTTATCAGAAACTTTATATGATAGAGATGATAACTGGTCAATAAATTATTCTGATGAAGATACAAAATTTATAACTGCAAATCATTCTATTTCAGCAAGAGCAAAGGATACTAGTACAAAAAAGGGATGGGAGATAGCAAAAGAATATGTTGATGAACAAATAAATATATCTGGAAATTTAATACCTGAAGAAATTGATTCTGCAACTGGCAGACCTACTGCTGGTAAACCATTAGTAAATAAAAAATTAAAATATGATGTAAGTATACTTAATGGTCAAGTTAATGCTGATATTGAGTTAACATTCCATAATCCACTCTCTTCACCAACTCAAGATGATTATGCAACTCACGATCAAACTATAACTGAAAATGAATCTAGGGAAAGCATATTAAAATCTATAAATGTTGAAGGAAATATTACTGGTCTTTTAAACATTGGTAGCAATGAAGTGACTGGCGAAGAAAGATATGCCAATGCTCTTGCACTATGGGAAATTGTAAAAGACGAAATAGAATCTGAATATTCAGACAAGAATCTTTTAACTAAGAGTATAACTCAAGATAAGTTTAAAGGAACAATATCATATACATATGAATATAATGATAGCGAAAATATTTTTGGTGGTAAAAGTGAAAATATAACTATTTCTCAAACAGAAGCCACTCAGGTTGTTGTAGTTAATGATGCTATTAATAATCAGGGTGATGGGCCTATTTTTCAAGATATATCCACTAAAAAAGCTAAAACAAAAACTGTAACTATAGATGTAATAAGTGATTCTAATATAGTTCCAGATACTAGTACCTATTCACCATCAATTGATGCTATATTAGAGTCAGACTCTGTACAATATTCATTAAATAACGGAAAAGTAACAAGAACTACATCTTGGACATGGGTGTAATATGGCATCAACAATTACAATTGGCGGAGAAGAGATAAGACCAACTCCGCTCATTACAGTATCGCAAGAAGCAGAATATTTAGATAATGGAAAACTTAAAAAAACAGTTAAGGTTATTGAATTAAAAGGAAAAATTCTTTCTTATGATCCTATTGCTGGTGATGAACCAATAACGGATGAAGAAGAAAGATTTGCCATTATTCAAAATAAATGGAATGCAATTCAATCTGCTGTCGAACAAAATATAGGTGACCTCTTTTTAGATTCACCTCCATCTGCCCCACTATTAGACACACCATGCAAGTTAAGATCTAAAAATTTTCAAATTGAAGCAGCTAATATTTTTGCAGATTACACTTTATCTTTTGAAAAAACAATTGTTCAAAATGATTATGTAGATGATAAATGGTCTTTAGATCCATCTGATGAATATAACAGATTTGTAAAAATTAATAGGTCAAGATCTATTCAATTTCAAGATGATGAAAATGAAGAAGGTTATTTAAAATCTATTGAAAAAATTCCAGCCACATCAAGTATTTCTGAAGCAGCAGATTATTTACCAGCAACAATAGTCGCTATATCAGATAGCAATTCTTATAATAAAACTGTTTCTTATTCAGTAAATAAAGCAAGAGGAACTGTAGAATGTTCTGAATCTTGGACTTTATGTAAAGATTCAGCATATGTTGAGGCAACAATAACTGTAAGGGAATCGTCTGATTCTATTTATCCTACTGTTAATTATCAAGGAACAATTTATGGATTGGAATCTTCTGGCACTAGTAAATACCAAAATGCTTTAGCAAAGAAAGACGAAATTATTGAATGGACTATGGATACTGGCTATAGCATTGAAGGATATGGAGATCTTGGATCAAAAATTATATCAATGTCAGAAGGAAGAAATCCTGCTGCTGGAACAATTAATTTTTCAGTTGAAGTTACTGAGGGGATAGAATTGCCAGGGGAAAGATACAGAAGTGTAAATATTACTGACAATAGACCATCTCCATTATATGCAAATATAACGGCAATAGGAAAAAGTGACGGACCAATCTTACAAAGATTAGGCACTTTTAAAGCTGGAAACAAATCTGTTACTATAGATGTAGTTTATAATGATGGATCAACTACATTACCAGATACATCTGAATATCAGCCTGTAGGAGCTTCAGAGTTTTTTGTTGAAAAAGATGAGCATAGCATTGAAGTAAAAACAGGAAGGGTTTCAAGAACAACTAGCTGGGTATATTCAACATGAGCTTCGCAAGACAAAGATTCTTGGGATTAACTATAGTAGACTTTAGTGCCAACATTGGTTGGAATGATAATGGCTCAAGTGTAACTATAAAATTAGCCCCAGAAGACAACGAACAAATATCTGGATACTCTATAGGAAGTCCTGTAAATTTTACTTTTGGCGCATTTAAATTTAATGGTTTTATAGAAAGAGTAATTGAAAATAAAGATTCTGGTGGGAAAAACTATGAAGTAACTTTATCTGACGGAAAAGAAATATTAAGAAATGTAGAAGTTATTACAGCAAATTTTTATGGATGGAAAGAATCATCATATGATTGTTTAACAACTAATCTTTTAAATCCCTATAGATTTTATGAAGCACAAAGTTATGGCGGATCATTATCTGATGATAGTGGTATGCTTTTATCTAAATTTTGTGAAGGCGTAAATATAACATCTGCTAATTGTGGTCTTATTCATAGAGGAATTAAATATAGTATAGACATAAGTAATTTGGCAGGAATTCTGCCATCTTTTTATAGAGTTGCTGGACCGTCAATAAATCTGTTAGACGCAATTTCTGGAATTTGTGATGATGCTGGTTACAACTATTATATAGACCGTGTTGGTTATACATTCTATGTTCGCCTTGCTTCATTAAATAGTGGTGGACAAAATCAGGGCGTAAGCACAGTAATATCTGAAAAAGCTCAAGAAAGAAATGTAGTTTCTTATAAATCTGGATTAGAAAATGCAAGTAATGTTGTTTCAAATTATGTTCTTTATGGTGGCAATTATGAAGAAGCTATAGTGAGTACTGCTGGTACAGATCCAGAATTTGCACCATATGATTTAATTTCTTCATTTTGGGGATACAACCCTGTAGATCAAACACCAATCAAAGGATATAACGATGTATTTAATGTTTTAACTGGTATAGGTGGAAGCATATTATATCCTGTTGAATGGTTAGATTTGCCAACTCTTGGTGTTGAAGACATAATTGGAAATACACTTTATAGAACAAACACTTTAGAGCTTCAATTGGTTGTTGGTGGAAAAGAAACTTGGGAATTGTGGCTTGAAATGTACAAAGGTGGAGACTATCAAGCTATTTTTGGAAGACCTCCAAGACCACTTCAATATTTAAGATTAATGTTAACTGGTGGTGCAGCAGAAAGTAATATCACTAGAGAGTTTGTTGCTGGTGAAAATGATATTGGAGTTATTAGATCTGCAAGAGTATATGACTGGCTAAAAGGAATGGCCGATGGATTTTTTGCAAAACAGTTTTTAATAAGAATGGCTATACCAGTTGGTGTTAGAGATAAAATTGAAGGCTATCGAGATCAATATGACCCAAGCAAAATTCATTATAATTATGTTCCAAATGAAAGTGGTCATTTTCAAAATAGCGATGGAAATGTTGCTGGTTTTTATTTAACAGAATATGGCGATGCTATTGCTAGAAATGAAGAAGGAAAAATACTAAATTGGGCATTTTTTAATACTTTATATCCATCATATTCTTTTATAGGTTCATCAGAAGAAATATTGCCATTAGGAAATATTACTGGAGTTAAAGCAACTTTAAGTGATAAGTGGGTTTGGAAAGATAATAAACCACATTTTCATATAACTATAAGTCAACCAGCATTTGAAATACAAGATAGAAATTTAACCCCAAGATGTGTGCCTATTGGTGGACTTACTGAAGAAGTAGGTTATCCAAAAGTAATTCAGGTATTATTTGGTATTGCATATAATACAAATGCTGGAAGTTCATTAAAACTTAAAGTTGGACCATTACCTTTATATCCAATTTTTACAGTAACATGCATAAAATCTGAAAATACATTTTATGGCCCTTGGATTTCTAAATATGGTAATGGAGGAAAAACAAAGTTTGAACAAGATGCTAGTGTTACGCCATGGAGTTATGGTAGCCGTGAAAAAATGCAAGAAATTAGTTCACAAAGAATTAAAGATGAACTTGCATACATGGAAAATGTTGAAACTGGTCAATATACAAAGTTAGGTCTTCCAGAATATAGTCTTGGCGATGAATTAGTTTCTAGTGGCCCAAGATTAACGAATATATCTGTTACTTATAGTTCTTCTGGAATTAATACAACATATACTGTAAGCACATATACTCCCAAGTTCGGGTTTCTTCCAAAGCAATCAATAGATAATGTAAAAAGACTTGCACAAAAAACATATGCAACAAGAAGATTTCTTTTGCAGCAATATTTTGACATGCAAAGATCTGTTCAATCTCTTATTAGAACATTTATAGGAAGAGGAATTTATAGATTTTCTATTACTGCAACTTTAGGAAAAAGGCACGATAGATCAACTCCTCATGCAGTATTGTTACTCCAATCATATAATCCAAGAAGTTTATATGGAGATGGTGGTCTTGTAGACAAAACAAAAACAATAGGTGGTTTTACCACTATAGGCGAAGCAATTAAAGATATAAGTCCAACTGAAGCAGATAGTTCAAGATTTAATAGATCTGTTGTAGCAAGTATAGATCAAATTTTTAGACCATATGCAAATGCTACTGAAATAGAAAGTATTCCAAAAATAACTTTACCAGAAGGATCTTTAATAAATCAAGCAGGGAGCAACAATCCAAATCCATATATTCCTACATCTATATCTTATAATCCTTTAAAAATTAATAGTGATATAGATTTAGTAATGCCAGATACTAATGATGTAAGTCAATGGGATCATCATAATTTTCCTGGTCAGTACACAATTGATAACACTATTTTGGCAGCAAAGGGCGTAGCATTTAAAGGCCCGATGATGTTAACTGGTTGGGGAACTGCGATAACTGGTGATAATGCTTATGATTTAGTTCCAAATGTACAAAATGGTTTCCCTTGGCAAGATGGGAAAAACTTTAAGACTGGGCCAATAGATTTAGTTTGGGATGAAGTAAGGGGTGTTTGGACATCTCACGATATAATTTTTTGTGAATCGGCTCAAGATATAATTGGTACAGATTCTATACCCGCTGATAGTGAACAGACATTTGGTTTTGGTGATGCTTATATATATTTAGGAAGAAATAAAGATGTATCAGGTCAAAAAATAACTATTATAAATATTGGTTCAGAAGATATTCCGGCATACACCCGTCTTTTAGCAAAATATGATGTATACAATAATCAATGGGTAGTTGATTTTAAAGGAAATCCTTATAGATTTTGGGAAGCATGTGCTACAGATGATTTAGTACGAGTCGAAAATGATATAGATATATATTACTGGGATTTTGATGTTGAAAAAAATGTTTTTGATCCTGGTTATGGTCCACTAGATGAAGGTTATTGTACAGAGCAATTAAAGAAAGTTAATGTAATAAAAACAAATGGATATACTGGTTCTTATGAAGTAACTAAGGGATTAATAGAATGTCCAGACGGATCAACTCAGCCAATTCTTGATGAATTATGGTTTCATCATGGATTATTTAAAGAAGCTATATCGCTAGAAACAGATCCGTGTGAAAATAATCAGACTACAGAACCTCCAGGTACAACTTTACCACCAGCCACAACAACTACTTCTCCTGCAATATGTTTGTATTATGACAGCACGGCTGACTGTTATTTATGCAGAAGATGTGATACTCCACCAGATGGAGAAAATTGGCAACCAGCAAATTCTGGAGCGCAATATGCTGATGCAGATGCTTGTGCAGCAGCTAATCCAGCGCCAGATAAAGTTTGTGTTACTACTACAATAGCCCCAGGTTGTTATTTAACTCCAGTTACTGGAAGTGATGCCTCTAGTTGTTATCAATGTATTCCTGCTTCTTCATATGATCCAGACAATCCAACATATGATGAGCCAGGCCAGCTTATGGATTGTGATCAATGTGCTTCACAATTAGAAGAATTAAATACATCTCCAGAATGTATAGCCCAAACATGTTTATATCAAAGACTGGATAATCCATTCTGTTATTATTGCGGTGATTGTTCAGGAGCAAATTCTTTAGGTGGTTTTTCTGGTATAGATAGAAATGAAGCTTGTGCTCAAGAAGCAAATAGGCTTTCTGCTTCTGCGTGTAATGTAACTACTACAACATTGGGTCCAGATATATGTTTATATGTTAATGAAGATACTGGATGTTATGTATGCCAAGATTGTAGATATGGGCCAGATAATTCTACAAATCTTGGTTCATATACAAACGCAGATCTTTGTAATGCGTCTATTCCAGAAGATGGTATTTATTGTACTACAACTACAGTAGCGCCAGGATGTTATAGGATAACAGATACTGAAACACAATGCGAAATATGTGTTCCTGTCGAAGATTCAGGTGGCGGTGGAATATTTTTTAATACATGTGCAGCATGTCAAGATTCTGCTGATTCTATAAATAATGATGTTGGAAGTCCATGTACTACAGAAACATACTGTTTATACCAAGATAGTTCAAGTAATGGAATATGTTATTATTGTTCAATATGTCTTAATGATCCAGATAATCCTAGCCAAGGCAGTTATGGTTCATTAGAAGCATGCGAAATAGAAGCATCTTCAAGAGAACCAGCTTCTTGTAATACAACATCGCCACCAACAACGCCACCTCCAACAACACAACCACCAGCGACAACACAAAACCCATGTATTCAAGTTGTTTCTAGTGTAAGTTGCGGTGAAAGTGGATTGAGTGTAACATATACTGATGTTGCAAGATGCGGTGTCCAACAAGTATATCAATCTGACTTCCAGACGACTATACTTCGTGCTGAAATTAGATCATTAAAAAGACAGCTTTCCAATATTTATAATTCACTTGAGAAATATGGAATAAAAATAGAAGATGCCTAGTTATACAGAAACATTTCCGTGTCCTGTTTGCTGTGGAACAACTACAACTACAGTTGGTCCTAGTACAACTACTCCACCAGGAGTTTGTCCAGAAGGATATGAACCATGCGAAGGACAATCAACATTTATAGTTGATGGTGACTGCATATATACTCCATGGCCAGATTCAGATGGACAATGCCCAGAAGGTTGCACTCCATTTTCTCCAAATTGGCCAACAGATTTAGTTGATGATTGCGAAACTTATTCACCAGGAACATTTGTCAATAGCTTATGCTGTAGACCAACTACATCTACGACAGAAAATCCTTTAACTAGTACTACATGTGCCCCAGGACAAACGATTGGATTTAGACTTCAAGATATATTTAATGAATTTTCTTCTACATGTAAAATATGCGTAGCTGTTCAATGTGGTAGTTCTGAACCAAATATTTTTTATACTTGTGAAGAATGTGAATCTCAAGCAAATGTATTTAATTCTGCTCAACCTTTTTGTAATCTATATGAATGTTCCCCAGCCCCACCGTTATAAATGGTGTATTTAACTAGAGGAGACTAATCATGGCAGAAAGCATTGATTTTTACTCAAATAATATTGCTATTGGTGGAAGTGGAATCGGATTTTTCGGTTCTGCTGGTTTTGGCTCATCAGTAGCTGTAGGAGAATATCAATCTTCTACTTATGTAACTAATGAAAATGGCACTCTGCAAGGTGCAGAAATCAATAATGTAAAGTATGTTCATCCAAGCTCTGGTTTAAGTGGAGCTTCTACATTAGCTTTAAGAAATATACCTAATTATAAAGCAACTCTTAATGTTAGGTTTACATCTACAACGCCAGTTAAAACTCAAAATGCCCAAGTAAGAATTTATGATAGGTCTAATATAAATAATAACGCTAGTGGTGTTACTACCAAAGTAGCAGAAATTATTCACCCATCCACATCAGAAGCTGGTCTTTTGGGATCAGGAAGTACTACTTGGTCAACTTTAGCTGGATCTGGAACTACTTTAAGCTTGGCATCATCGCCAGGAAGTTCTGGTCTTAGCCCAAGTGGTTCAAATACAGTAGACGCAAGACACGACTGGTATCTTGCTCTATCCGCCAGTCCAGACAGCATTGGATCTAAGACACAATATGGTCTTTGGATTCAGCTTGAGTATCTCTAATAGATAGCTCTTCTTTTATAAGCCTAGAAATCTCCTTTGACCAATCAGTATCATAACTTTTTAGCCAAAGGAGTTCTTTTTTTAATTCATCAGTTGATAAATCGGATACATTATTTACGATTTTAGTTCTCATCCTTGCTTTCGCCCCTATATTTGCTCCACCCATTGTGTTGGCCATAATTTCCATTCTCCCTATCTGGTTTGCCATTAGCATCAAGCTTTCTGGTTGGGAAAATACCACTACCATCAGCCTTTTGCCCAAACGATAGTCTAGCCCTACATTTAGGATTTAAGCATACCATTTCAAAATATTCGTAGTTTTTCTTGTTCTTTTCTACGCTACGAGTATTTGGCCGAATTTCAGTTCCGCCACATTGGCCACACTTTTCTTCATTAAAAATTTCAGAAAGTGAAGCAATCTCCCTAAAGAGATCCTTTACATTCTGTCCTTCAATTTCTACAGTACAAATCTTCATTGGAACGATTGCTTTCATGACTTTCTCCAGTTAGGGTTATAACCCTTATATTTACTATTAATAGAAGAGTTATTTCGTTGAAGTTCAGACAGGTGGGAAATAATAGCTACAGCAGAACGATATGGAATATCTTCCATTTTTCCATTGAAGCTAAAGCTCTTTGAATCGCCAAGATATGCTGGAATGTTTATATCATTTCTTTGGCATAATGTTTCAATAAAACTCATTTGAGTTGGAGTAATTTTTCCATTAACTCCATTCTCTTCTGATGGAACCAATCCAGCTTCTTCTGCTGCAATTACTTTACGCAAACGAAGGAGCTTCCTTAATGCTCTGCCTTCAGCCCTAGTTTCTGCTACGGCAGATGCGAATACTGCAAATCTAGGATCGCAGTTTCCAGCAAAACAATCTGCAATACTTGTCTGCTCTAAAGCATCATACGGATTTTCTATATTAGACTTGTCTCTAATTTGAACATTATAAGCTACTACACAACGCCCATCATTTTCTGGAGATGGCGACTGAATTACATTAGCTTTTCCAACAACAATTTGGCCAAGCAGAAGTTCTGCAACTCTACGAAGACCATCTACAGTTGGATTTCCGTCTACAAGTTCGTCTTGCTGAAAGTGCGAAAGAACATATTCATTCCATTCTGGATCTGTTGGTTTTATGTTAATTTCGCCAGACTCTTGATTAATAATCTCTTCTTCCTTTTTCCTAGCCATTCCTACTCCTATTCTATTTCAAAAATAGATTCCTTAGTTCCTCGTCCAATTAATTCTAGTAAGTCTAAAGTTTTTTGCAACATCTTTCTCATGTAAAATCCAGAACTGTTTCCAGATATATTTTTAATTCTAACCATCTTCATTCCAGAAGATATAACAAATCCAGTCTTTTTACTGTCGCCCTTAATTTGTCGTTCAAAGCTTTCCCTGCCCCAAATGTCTTTAAAGTGTGTTGGTCCATCAATTTCAATTGCTATATTTAATTCTGGTATATACATATCCAAATGCTGTTTTTTGTCAAGGATATAAAACTCTTTATGAAAATCAACTTTATATCCACACTTTTTTAAACCAGCAAAGATAAACTTTTCTAATTTTGAACCATATGTAGCTGCTTCTCTTACTGCTGCTGATGCAGCTTGTTGCATATGTTCTATACGGCTCAAAGACATATTTTCCCAATTTTTTTTAGATATTTCCGACCTTTTCTTTTTTTCTTTTTCAGACATTTCTTCCCAGCAGTTGGCCATAGACTCACTTATTTTTATTTTGGTGTCTTCATCTAATTTTTTGCCTTTTGTTGGATGTTCACATCTACCAGTCTTTAAAGCACTAGCTTGTGCCTGAGATTTGTCTCTTAATGGAATTCCAAAAGAAACCAATGCTCTTCTTACTTTATTTGGATATGTTTTTGTTTCTTCTGCTATTTCATAGGTTGATTTTTGAAGTTCAACATAGTGTTTATTTAAATATTCATATGTTAACTTTTTCATATTCTCTGAACCATTTCATTTAGGTTGAAATCTTCTATATAATCGCATTGGCAATTCCAGCTAGATTTAATTATATCAGAATGGTACTTTGTTCTACAGAACAATTTTAGTTTCTTGTTTTGATAAATGTTAGCATATTCATGGTATTCAATATTTTTATTTCTTATCCAATCTAAATCAAAAGAATAAAAAAATAACTTTTTATTATTGCACATGCTTAATGCCAGCTTACATGAATCAATATCTGTAGCAACAATTAAATCACCAGTAAAATAGTTTAAATCAAGAATTGGAAATATTGACATGTTATAACTATACAAATTTTTCAATCTATTTATTGTATATAATGATATATTGTGATCATTTTTTTGAGAATTTATTAAAAATAAAAGTTGAGAAACTTCAATATTTTTACTAACTACAGCTATATCCATTAAAAACTCCATTCAATATTATGAATGTTATTTTGTTTTAGTTTATTTATTAGTTTATCTTTATTTGTATTATCGCAAAGAACGAGCATAAAATTGTCATCTACTGAACATCCATAAGATCCATTCAAAATAGCATCAGAATATATTTTATCAATTTTAATATTTGTTGAATATGGATATGTATCTCTTGTTATTTTCCAATAAGTTAACATTCTTTTTCCAAGTTGATCAATATTGCCATGTATCATACAGTCATAAGCATCATCAACTATTAGTTCTGTGTAATCAATATTACTAACTTTAGTTGAATACTTTTGTGAAATTTCTGATATATCAAATATTAAAAGCTGTTCTTTTAAAAAGTTTGCATCATCAATTTTTGCGTTATACCAAGAATCTTTTTTGCATGTTAAATAATTAATTCCGTTATTTTTTAAAGCAAATATTTCTGAAAACATATTCTTATTTACAGTATAAAATAAAGATTTAAAATTAATCTCATTTTCAAAACAAAATTTAACAGAATCAAAGAAAAATTTTTCTGACTCAATATTAACCTTAAATATTATTTGTTTTTCACTTACTAAACCAAAAAGTCTTATTGGTATATACATGTTACGACCTTATTATAGTAGATAACTGCAATATTTCATCAATAGACATTTCTGTATAATTATCATCTTTTTCAATATCTTCTTCAACGCAAAATATATTTGTATCAGAAAAAGAATCCTGTTTTGTAAAATAAAAATCGTTTTCTAGTGGATACTTAAAACATTCCTTTGCATAAAAATCGCACATGTTTTGTCCATATTCTTCAATTGCTTCTTGAACATACTTAGGTAATAAATATGATTTAAATGATAGTGGCTTGTTTAAAATAATAGTATTATAAAAAAAGCTGTTTGAAGATATTTTTAATTTTTTTTCTTCACAAAATTTATCGCACAAATCAAATGCTTTATTATCATCAAGTTTTATTGTATCTGTTTTTATTATTGTCCATTTAATTCTTGTTTTAAAATCTTTAAATAAAGAAACTATTTCATCAGTATCTTGATTGGTAGTAATAATAATTTCTGGATGATCATCGCCTAAAAAATAAGCTATTGACCATACTGTTTTTTTTAAAGAATTTATACTTATAAAATTTCCAAGATTTATTTTTAATTTATTTACATTTTCTGGGCAACATTCAGACATTTTTTTGCCTCACTTTCTAATTCAATTTTATTTAAAATATTATAAAGTTGTTTATGGCTTGAGTAGTTTTTCAAAACATTGTTTCTTACATCTAAAAAGTTGTTTGTGGTTATTTCAAATTTATTAATGTCATTGAAACAAAATGCATTTAAAAAGATTTCTTTTATGTGTTCGTTTTTATATGCATAGCATATCTTATTGCAGGAAACACATTCAATAAACCATTTAAAATCTTTATAAGATGATCCACACAAACTATATTGACAAGAAGCAACTACATGCTTTTTTTCATGTTCCTGTATTTTTCCTACATATTTTGCTGTTGGCCAGTTTCCGTTGCCAAATATTTTCATATCAAAATTATTTACAAAATTTAAATACTCTTTACTAAACTCAGAAGATATATAATTTACTTCAGATAAAAAATTGTTCTTCGGATCACAAATTTTAAAAACATATGGATCAAAACATGGATAAATATCTTTATTTAAGTAAGAAAGTTTATAAATGTTTTTACTTATGATAAAGTCTTTTTCATAGTTTTTATCTTCAACAACTAATATTTTGCACTTATTATATTTTTGTGATATATCAAATATTTTTCTGTCAGCATCATTTCTATTGAGAATAAATAAATCTGGATTAATTTCATAAAAGGCATCAAATATTGGCTTTTGATTAATGTCAAAAAATAAAACATCATGTTCGGTAGCTACAAATGATCTTGCCCAAGCCGATAGTTCATCTTGCATAAATCCGATTGATTTCTGTAATAAAACTTTCAACTTGAACTCCTAGCTATTTTCTTTGCTCTACTTATATCTTTTATTGTATCTATTTCAACCATTTTCCATTTTTTGTTTGTATAACATTCAAATTCGCCATTCATATCAATTATTTCATTAAATAATTCAAAACAAAATTTTCTTTTTGAGTTATTTCTAGACGCAATTGTTTTAAATGATTCTAACTCAAAACCTTTTAAAAATACAATTTGACTCCATTTGTTTTGTAAACCATATGAAAAATAAACTGCTTTGTTATCAACTATATTTATACCAACTTCATTTGATCTTTGATTTTGTTGATTATCTATACATATCCAACTTTTATCTGTTGGCATATTTAAAAATATTTCTTTTGTAAAAACTAAATCTCCATAAATAATTAATGCACTATTACAATTAAACTTTTGTAGTGCTAAGTTAACAGAAAATGAAACATTTGTATTTTCATAATTGTCATTATCAATTAAAAAAGCGTTATTGATATTTTCAAATTTTTCTTTTTGAAAACCAACAACTATTACAATTTTTGATTTTGGAAATATTTTTTTTAATATGTTTATTTGTCTAGTTATTACAGTCTCTTTGTCGCTAAGTTGAATTGTAGCTTTTGGTCCATGGCTACGCATTCTTTTTCCTATTCCAGCCGATGGTATAATAATAAGCATATTATTACTCATTGGCTAGTTTTTCCCTTATTCTATTCCAGTTTTGTATCCATATATCATTTGAAACTGTATGTGTAGAATTATATTTTCCAATACGAATTTTAGCTAAAGGTTCAGCTATATGATAGCCTATAAAGTGTTTTGACATTCTTATCCAAAAATCATAATCTTCTGCAACACGCATCTTTTCGTCAAAAAAACCTATTTTTTCAAAAACATATTTTGGAACTAAACAGTTGCATGGAATAATACATTCTTCTAACAATCTATTTCTTGAAAATGGTTCTTTATTCATATGTATTTCAGTATTATCACTTATATCTAAATTAATATAATCTGAATAAACACAACCAACCATTGGTTCAAATTTTTTAATAGCATCATAACTTTTTTTAATTTTATTAGCCAATTAAATATCTTCACAATCTAAAAACTTAAAGTAGTTTGTAATATTAAATGCATGCATTATTCCAATATTTCTTGCAACAGATGGACCTGAAGATTCATTTTTTGATATAAGAGTAATTTTCATTGAACTGTCTTTATATCTTCCGCTTATTCCCGGTATATTATTTGAAATATTTTCATATTTTTCAGATATAAAATTATAAACTATATTTGCCGAATTATCTTTTGATCCATCGTCAATAAAATAAACAGAAACTCCATCAAAATAATTATCTAATACGCTATCTAGGGCACTCTCAGCCCAGCGTCCATAATTATGATTCGGTATAATTACACTTATTATTTCTTTAGACAAGGACATATCTCTTCACAATTTTTGATTAAATTAGTAAGATTTTGACTTGCTGCTATATAAGATATTTTTTCAATAAATGAATTTACTGGCTTTGATTTTTCATCATCTATATAAGCCTCTTCATTACCCCTCAATGCATTAAATGAATATACTTGTATAGTTAATCCATTGCTTTTATCATCAATTGGATTCAGCATAATAAATCGTTTCATTTCTTCTGCAAGAGCAGTAATCATTTCTTTTACAAAATTGATTGGAATTTCAAAACCACTATTAAATACTGAAGCATATGTCGATCTACTTTTTTGTACAGCAACATTAATAGCTTTTGATCCTGTCCAATATTCGTCCACTATTTGTTTAATAGACCATTTAAATTTACCATTATTTTTATTAATTATAGAAATAATCTGAGATGGTTTTATTTGTGACAGTACACAAAATATTACTTCGTTAAATTGAATTTCTTGATTAATTAAACTTTTAATTGTTTTTTCTAAGTCAACAACATCATCTGATTCAACAGTTATTACACAATCTATTCTTGGCATAGCTTGATTTTTTGCTATTTCAATTTGTTCTTGCATTGTTTTATTTGGCAATAAATTTTTTCTGTATGTCATACAAGCATGATTATCTAAAACAAAAAATTCTTTTTCATCGTCAAAAGATTCAACAACTTTAATTTCATTTTTTTTTAGTTTTTCAATTTTGTTGAATTGACAACCTTTTTGGGTCTTATTTTCACTATCATAAATAGCAAAAATACAATCCTTGCAAGAAGTGTGCAGCTTTGAAAACATTATTTTCTCCTAACTTTTATTTTAGACAAATGCTCTTTTTTTCCAACATATTCAACAATTAATCCAGAATTTTCAAAAAACATCTTTAGTTCATATATTGATATGGAACTTTTAAAAAAATCCCACTCTTCTTTTTGTGATCCATATATTAATTCAATTGCATTATTTTCTGTTATTTGGTTAGTTGTTATAAGTCTTGCAATTTCAATTAAATCAATATAAAAAATTTCTAATGTTCCATTATGCGCTAGTTTATTAGACCACATTTTTAATGTTGAATAAAGCTTTGTATGACTAATATAATTTAAAACTGAATTTGCAATTATTTCTTCTGCTTGTCCATCATTGACAATTAAACCTAAATTATCAGGATGACAATTTATTCTTCCAAATTTATCATTTGGTAATGCAAATGGATCTATATTGTCATAACCTTCTAATAAAAATTTGTTGTTAAAAGACATGTTAATTTTCATAATCCCACCAATTCTTTGTTACAGAAACATTTAATGCATTATTCCAATTTTCAGTAAACTTTTTTAAATTAAATTTTTCGAGTATTGTTTTTCTTGCATTATATCCAATTTTTTTGCACAACTCATCATCTTTTAAACATGTATCTAAATAATTTTTAATTTCATTTATGTCATTAGATATAAAACCATTTACTCCATTTTGAATAACTTCTCCAACCATACCACATTTAGTTGTTACAACACAACAACCACATGCCATTGCCTCTAATAGTACTGTTGGTATTGGACTAAAAACAGCAGTATTTAAAAATATTTTGCTTTCATTATAAGCATCAACCAATTCATTAACATTTTTAGCTGGTTCAGATAAACCTGGATTTGATCCAAGAACTTTTGTGTTTAAGCCCTTTGTTAATTCTTTCCATATATAATAACCACATTCAGCATCTCTGTTTTTCCAATCATTTACTACGCTCAATACAGTATTTTTTCTTTTTATATTTTTATTATTAAATAAATTTGTATTTATTCCATGATGAATTACTATATGCTCTTTATCAAAACCCCAAGACTTAACAGAATACTCAGATATAAAAATATTTGAATTTCCTATTTTTTCCTTATTTTTGTCGCACCATACAGACATCTCGTTAAATCTTCTTTTGTTTATATTTCCAAAATTAATTACTTCTTCTTCACTATTAATTCTACAAGTGTGTTCTAAGCATATTAATGGTATATGCAAATAAGATGATATTTTTTTTGCAACATCATATTGTGCATATTTACTTTGACTTAAAACTGCATCAAAAATTAAATCGTTTGGATATAATAAAAAGTCATCTGTTTCATTTAACATGAAATGGTTTTTAGGCATTTCTGCATAAATAGAATTCCATTTTTTCATCTCTATATGATTAACCATCCAAAAATTGGCATTAACATCAGCCATATTAGACTGATATCTTTCGTGTGTTGGAAATGTAATAATATTTAATCTATCGCTATCCTTGCGAGTAGCTGATCTTATGATGCTACTTAACACTATATGCATTATTCACCAAGCTGTTCTATAATATATCTAATTAATCCATGTCTTTGAACATCTTCAGCAGTTAAGAATACCTTGCCAATATCATTGTGGTCAAGCTTATCTAATAACCATTGCATCGTATTACCTTCAGAATGTGGCAAATCAGTTTGTGTATGATCTCCACATATAATAACTTTAGAGTCCATTCCAAATCTTGTTAGAAACATTTTTAACTGTCTACGAGTAGCATTTTGTGCTTCATCTAAGATTATAGCAGAATTATGAAATGTTCTACCACGCATTATTTCTAATGGACAAATTTCTAAAACTTCATCCATTTTCATTTTTTTCATTTTTGTTTTTGGTATAAATTTGCCAAAAACTTCCAGCATACAAACCATAAATGGCTCTGTTTTTTCTTTAAGATCTCCAGGGAATGCGCCCAATCTTTGCCCACATTCAACTAAAGGTCTAGCTATTACAATCTTTTCAATTTTATTTTCAAGTAACATTTCTGCTGCTAAACCACAAGCGATATAAGTTTTACCGCTCCCAGCAACACCAGAGCATATAGTTACTGTACATTTTTCAATTGAGTTTACATATTTTTCTTGATTCTTTGTTTTAGCTTTTATTTTTAATGGCGGTTGTTTGTCTTCTTCTACACTTTTATCTCGCTGTTCTTGCCAAGATTGTTCCTTTTCTTCTTCTTCTTTGTATTTCTCTATATCTACCCACTTAGCTTTTCTTTTCTTTGGAGGCATTGTTTTAGAACCTCTAAAAAGATTAAACCCACTTTTTCGTGGGAAAATTCATAGGCACGATCTAAAGCATTTGCAGCTTTTAATTTCCTTAATTCTTTAGAAGAATATGCTTCACGCATTTTACTTCTCAAATCATTGACATCTGCCGAAAACCAATTTTCACAACCATGATAAAGATCTTTAATATCACTATCAGATCCAAAAACTGGTTCTTCTTTACAATCAATCAACCAACCAACATTTTCATCAATATATTCTTTGTATCCTGTACAATTAGTTACTATTGGAGTTTTTCCAAAAGCCATTGCGTCAAATGCTGGAATACTCCAAGCTTCACCATATGACGGTTGCACAAATACATCACACGAATTATGCAATTTCATGATTGCATTATTTGAAAGTCTTTCATTTATACATACAACTTTTGGATTTCTTGAAACTTTTAATCCACTAGCAATAGAAGCTATAAATTTATATATATCATCGTTTGATTCATCTTCTTTTTTATTTGTTTTAATTATTAAAGATGTATCTTCATGAGAATCAAATTCCAAAAAGTAAGCTTTTAACAATGTGGCAAGATTTTTTCTTCTATTTTTTTCACCTATAGTATAAAAAATAAAATCATCTTTATTTGTATTATTTACAACAAAATCTAATTTTTCATATGTTTGAGTATATAAATAGAAATCTCTGGCATGAGGAACTACATATATTGGTTTTTTAACATTACTTTTATAACAGGCATCTTTCATTTGGTTATTAATAACAATACACGCATCCATTAAGTTCAAATGATTTTGCCATCCAGACATAATAAAATTTGATGTTTCATATGCAAATAAACATATGTTTACATTAAAGTTTGAGTTGTATTCAATATGACATGGCAAAGTATGTTGAATAACTATATCGCAGTTTTTTGCGCTTTTTTGTTCTAGCTCTAATATTCTTTTTGGTGGAGTATATTGTACTTCATTAAATTTTAATGGACGACAGACTACATTTGCACCAACTGAATCTAAAGATAATATGTAATCTTCTGCTGCCTGTCCATAACCAGTACCATCTCTATAGTTTCCTATGTATAGTATTTTCATCTTTTTCTTTCATATAAATTATAATTGTCATAAAACTTTTTTATTTCTTTATAAATTTCTATTTTCTTTTTAAATCCAAAGTTTAACATTTTCAACATTCTTGACTGCATCTCTTCTTGATCTAAAAATTTTACTGGATTAATTAATTGATTTACAAATAAATCATCAGGAAGTGAATCATCAAAATCTGGAATATTAAAAAATTCTTTTTCAGAATCCCAAGTATTTCTAGGATTTATGTTAGAAAATATTGAATATAGCTTATCAAATGTTTTTTCATAATCAAAATTTTCTTTACATAAGTCCTTTGTCATTAATCCTTTAGCGTTTCTTACTTGTTTTGGCAAGGAAAGAAATT
>JACCDP011323921.1_pt1 | contig 21865 bp, 19 predicted proteins | sample 7445841 | NCBI WGS metagenome assembly JACCDP01 (sample SAMN15323441, study PRJNA562643) | freshwater metagenome | isolation source: river surface water | place: USA:Blue River Watershed | collected 2017-08-17
AGAGGTCATAAAATCATAACCTGCTACTCTTATCTTCAATTTACCATTTGCTTTTATCACGGGAGTATCAAGAGTATATTCACCCTCATTATTCTTCTTCGCAACTAGCGTATAGGAATCTCCAGAATCGGAATCAATGAAAACTGATTGTATTACTGGTGGAGTGATATCATTTTGTTTATAATTTGGAAAATTTAAAGGATTGTAGTAGCCACCTGAATCATATAGCTCCAAATGTAAATGAGATACCCCAGAACCAGTTTCTCCAGAGCGAGCTAATTTATTAGATGCTTTTGTGGTATACATATCCGGTTTCAATTTTATAGAAAACCCTGAAGTACTTCCTAAAAGTCGTAAACTCTGCTTTAACTCCTCTAACCCCTCTATATTTCCATATAAATCATTTAAGTGGGCATACCGTGCATTTAAATTTAATGAGGGAGATGTGAGAATAATACTAAGACCGTAACCATTTTCCGAATAGCTCATATTTGAAACATATCCATCAAATACGCTCAAGACAGGAAAACCATTGATTCCATAAGTTTTAAAATCACATCCCATATGAAGGTGTGAATTTCGATATTCAGCAAAACTACCAGAAATAGGTAATTTCATATCCAAGGGCCAGAAAACTTTCTTTTTTGCATCTGGTTCTATAGCGGATAATAAATGGACAACACCTAAATAGAAAAACAAGACCACTATTTTTATTAACTGAATAGATAGAATAGAATTCTTCATGGTTGCGTTGCTCTTATTGAGTTGCCAGATAATTACTAATAAAAACAAGTTTCATTTGTAAGTCTATGCTAAAAATTATAAATTATTATTAAAGAACTTGTCCGTAAACCATAAGCAAGATTTTCACTAAAATAATTATTTAAAAGGAAAGTATTTAAGTTTTTTAGAAAGTATGGTCTAAAACTAACCTATACATACAAATGCTCTTGAATTATTTGATGAAGAAATAGAATAGAATTATTAAAAAATAAATTGGGATCATGCTGATAAAAATGAATGAAGAATTAAATTACACTAGTCCGAACTCAGGGTTCCCAGAAAACACCGGGATTATTGTTTTAAATAGTACACTAAATGATGTCACCACAAGTCATTTATGGAGCAAATATAATAACTTATTTCAAGATGAAAAAATAGAGTCCATTCTCATAGATGCCTCTGAAGTTGAAAATTGCAATGGAATTGGCATTGCTCTTTTGTTTCACTTAAAGCAAAATGCAGTCCAATCAAATAAAAAATATGAAATTAAAAATTTAAACCCTAAATTTGTTTCTCTACTAAATAATTTTGAATCTTTACATACAACAAAACAAGCTCCTATTCATGAAGGGAAAATGAGTGTTGAGAATATTGGGAAGGCCATAGAAGACAATCTTTCTCAGTTAGAAATGACAATAGAGTATATAGGGGAAATATCATATTCTTTCTTACGATTTTTTAAATATCCCTCAAAAAGTGTAAGATGGTCTGAAGTTTTTTTAGTGATTGAAAAAGCAGGGGTAGATGCTTTTTTCTTAATCTGTCTAATAGGATTTTTATTTGGACTAATTATGTCATTTCAATCTGCAGTTCCCATGGAGCGATTTGGTGCGGAGATATTCGTAGCCAATTTGGTGAGCCTTTCTTTGTTTAGGGAGCTAGGTCCTCTATTGACTGCTATTATCCTTGCAGGACGTTCTGGATCAGCTTTTGCAGCTGAGATAGGCACAATGAAAGTCAATGAAGAGTTAGATGCCCTGACTACTATGGGACTCAATCCTATTTCTTATCTTGTTTTACCCCGGATCATAGCTGGACTAATTATTTCACCATTGTTATCTATTTTTATGATTTTTTTTGGACTTTTGGGATCTAGTATAGTCATCATGAGTTTTGGATATCCTTTAGTTACATTCATAAACCAAGCAACTTCCTCAGTAAAATATACAGATGTTTTAGGTGGATTTTTAAAATCTTTTACTTTTGGATTTATAGTTTCAGCTATCGGATGTATCTCAGGAATGCAAACTAAAGAAGGAGCTTCTGCAGTAGGTGCCTCGACTACAAATGCAGTAGTAAGTAGTATCATTGCAATTAGTATCACGGATGGATTATTTTCCATATTGTTTTTTATATTAGGTATATAATGAATAATATTATTTCAGTGAGAAATTTGACAGTGGTTCTTGGAACCCAAAAAATATTAGATATGGTTTCTTTTGATATTGAGAGGGGAGAAATTTTTATAATTTTGGGTGGATCTGGTTGTGGAAAAAGCACATTAATGAAAACAATGATTGGACTCATCAAGCCCATTTCTGGGGAAATCCTATTTGACAATGAAAATATAGTATCTTCAGAAGATAATGCAAGACAAAATATCTTGAAAAAATTTGGAGTTATGTACCAACAGGGTGCACTTTTCGGATCTCTAAATTTAGTAGAAAATGTATCTCTACCTCTAAAAGAATTTACAAAACTACCAGATGATGCAATTGAATTGATTGCTATGATGAAACTAAAGCTGGTTGGTTTAGAGAATTTTTCTGAACACATGCCTTCTGAAATCAGTGGTGGAATGAAAAAAAGAGCTGCTATAGCAAGGGCCATGTCTCTAGATCCAAAGATTCTTTTTTTAGATGAACCGTCAGCAGGTTTAGATCCTATCACTTCTGCAGAATTAGATGAGCTTATACTTTCTTTGTCAAAAAATTTAGGAATTACTTTTATTATTGTCAGCCATGAACTTCCAAGTATTTATACTATTGCAGATAGAGTAATTATGCTAGATAAAAAAACAAAATCAATTATCGCTACCGGGAAACCGATTGAACTAAAAGAAACTTCCACAGATGCATGGGTTAAACTTTTTTTTAATCGGAAAGGGTCAAATATATAGGGAGTAATAAATGAAAAATAAATCTAAGCACTTCAAAATTGGAATTTTTGTGATTGGTAGCTTGGTTATACTACTTGTTTTTATATTTTTATTAGGTGCTAGTGTTTTATTTGAAAAGAGGATTTTAGTGGAAACGTACTTTGATGAGTCAGTGCATGGCTTAGCAGTTGGTTCGATCGTAAAGTATAGGGGAGTTTCTGTTGGAAGTATAAAATCTATATCATTTGTTCATGATGAATATAAATTAGATTTAAATAGTCCTGACTTTAATAAAGGCAGATACGTACTAGTGACGATGTCATTACAAGATATATTTAAAGTAAATGAAAAAGATCTAAATTTAGTAATACAAAATATGATAAAAGAAGGCTTACGAGTAAAAATTACCTCACAAGGACTTACAGGAACATCATATCTTGAAATAAATTATGTGGATCCTGTTTCAAATCCAGCAATGGTTTTCTCGTGGAATCCTAAAAATATTGTCATACCATCCTCTCAAAGTACTTTTACACGAATTGGAGCATCTATTGATGATTTGATTCAAAAAATTGATAGAGCAAATATTGATAAGTTTATAATAAATTTGGATAAACTTATAACAAGTATCGACAAAGCTGTATCAGATGCTCAAATTGAAGAATTGAGCAAAAATACAAATTCACTCTTAGTAGAGTTCCGTCAAACCAACCAAGATATTCGAAAGCTTTTAGGTGCTCCAGGTATGCAAAAACTTCCTGAAAAAATAGAGGATACACTTGGTAATATGAATAAAAGTATGAATAAATTAAATCAAATGCTAAGTACAAATCAAAGTGAAATCTCATCAACAGTTGAAAACTTAAAAGTAGTATCCCAAGATCTAAGAGAAGTGAGTAATAATGCTAAAAAGTATCCATCCATGTTGATATTTGGGGATGCACCTAATGCTCCCATTTATGGGAAAAATCGCTAATAAAATATGATAATTTTAATTAAATTTATTTATAAGTTTTTTTGTTATTTATTTATAAATTTAATAAGTGCTAAATATACCTTTATTATTATACCTATGGCTTTCCTGCAAAAAGTCAGTTTTTGCAATTTTATTCGCAACAATCCAGGACTTTTTTCTGCCTGCCGGTGGAAAAAGATAGTTATTGCAGTTATGCCAATTATTATCATCTCATGCTCGAATATTCTAAGAAAAGAATATCCTCAAAAAAAATATTTTATAATAACACCAAATTATGAGAAAGCAACTGATAGCTTATTTAAAATAAATAATATTAAAACCCTAAAGGTAAAAATTTCACCTTTTTTCGAAGGAAAGAATTTTGTTTACAGACAGGGAGAAAATTCTTTTGAATCTGATTATTATAATGAATTTTTAGTATTTCCTGCTTATAATCTAAATGAATCAATAAGCAAATGGTTCTCAAAATCTAATCCATCTGAGGCACCTAGTTTTGAATTTCAGGATACAACTTATCTTTTAACAGTGATTGTAGAGTCAATGTACGTAGATTTTAGAGATGAAAAAAATTCAAAAACAAATTGGGAAATTACTTTTATTCTACAAAAAAATAATGAACAAAATATATTATTTAAAAAAGATTATCAATTAGAGACCAAAATTGATAAAGTTATACCTGAAAATATAATCAAGTCATGGAATAATGGTCTAACGGAAATTTTAATCCAACTTCAAAATGATTTAATAAAGCTTTCAAACCAAAATACTAATGAACCAGAAAAACCTATAAAAGTCGAACAAAAAAAGAAGAAATATAAAAAGGAATAATAATTATGAAAGTAGATTCACCCAATCCAGATAAGCCTATAATTGTAGCAATCATTGCAAATTCAATCATTGCAATTTCCAAGGGGATTGGATATTTCTTCAGTGGATCAAATGCATTACTATCTGAAACAATTCATTCGATAGCTGATGTGATGAATCAATCTTTGCTTTTATTGGGAATAAAACGTGGGAAAAAAGGGGAAAACGATCTACTAAATTATGGTTATTCCCAAGAAAGATTCTTTTGGAATTTAATTTCAGCTATGGGAATTTTTGTTTTAGGATGTGGTGCCACAGTTTATCACGGTTTTCATGAGCTGCTTTCTAATCATGAATATAAAGAGAAGGGCTTGGAGCAAATAATAATTATCCTTATATTAGTTATTTCATTTGCAGTAGAGGTTTATTCACTTAGAGTGGTATTATATGAAATTAGGCTTGAAGCTAGATCAAGAAATAAAAACTTTTTTGATTACTTACGTGATTCAATAGATCCTTCTGTTAGTGCTGTGTTTTGGGAAGATGCCGCTGCTTTATTTGGAATTGGTTTGGCTCTTATTGGAATTATTCTCACAGAAATTACAAAAAGTAATACATTTGATTCTGTGGCAAGTATCTTGATAGGTCTGCTTATGGGATGGATTGCATATCACCTTGCTTATGAAAATAAAAAATTCCTAGTAGATCGGTCAATCCCACAACATGAGATGAACCAAATTTTTGGAGTTTTAAAGAGTAATAAAAATATTAAATCTTTTGATAATGTAAAAACAATAGTTCTAGGACCTGATAGATTAAAAATAAGAATGGATGTAGATCTAGATATAGATTTGATTTATAAGTCTGAAATAGATTCTCTGCTACAAGAATTAAAGAATGCTGGTTTTAAAGATATGCCAATTGATAAAGTTAGAGCTATCATAAAAGAATATAATCATACCACAAATTTAACACGAACTAAAACTAATAAAGAAATAGAAAAATCATTGGTAGAACAACTACCTAATTTAAAGCATATCGATATTACTTAGAATCTAAGGAATCCAAAGAATTTGGGAGAACTTTTTTCAGATATTATCATTTGACAGAATGGAATACATTATCCTGAAGAAAATAATATATAATTGAGCAAATTGCAATTCCAAGTACTACAGCAAAAGAAATTTTTAACCAACTATATGGTCTTTCACCTGAGACCTGACCGCTTCTTGCATTTACAACTACTCGGTAGATTTTTTCTTTGTATCGAAAACTAGATATCCAAAGTGGAAGTAATAGTTGCTTAAACTTAATATTTGAATAAGTAACATATTTCGAGTGGATTTTCTGGATATCTCCTCCAATATCTTGTAACACATTACGTACAATTTCTGGATCCATTTTTTCTTTTGCTAAGCCAAATCCATCTTTTAGATCAATCTTATACCTTTCAGTAGTAAAACCACTTAAGAATTTTGGATCGAAAGATATTAGATGATTTAACTCCCATGGTTGTAAATCATCGATCAACTTATGAGGAAGAGACGTAGAAGCACAGACTAATACGTCATCAAATTCTACTTTTACTTTTCCATTCACAGTATACCATCTTATTTTTTTTACCTGCCTTGTTTGTGTACTACCATCTGCTAATTTATATTTTTCTGTTTCATAGTAATAAATTCCTCTTTCTCCTTTATAAACAGTGGATGTTTCCGAATCGTATGTCCAAAAAGGCAGATAGATACCATCCATACCTTCTCTCTTTGCCTGCTTACTTAAATCACTCGGGGCAAACCATCTACTTTTTAACCAATCCAAAAATTTCCCTTGTGCAGTTTTTTTATCAATTCCAAAAGGAAGTATACTCTCTGGAACTATAGCATCCGTATATTCTTGTAAAACTACCACAACAGGTGAACTACAGAAAGGACATCTTGTAGATTGCTCAGTAATTAGTGATACTGCACCGCACCCAGAGCATTCCATTTCCTTTGCTTCTGGAGATAGTAATTTACTATTCACTTTTTTTATATTTTTAATGGCTTCTTCAAAATCATATTCTTGAACAGGTTTATTGATGGTCTCTGTTCCTTGTATATTTTGTTCATGCCCACAATAATCACACTTGAGAAAGTCACTCCCTGGGATATAAACTAAGTTTGCTCCACATTGTTCACATGGAAAATTATCTTGGTTAAATTTACTCATTTTTATTTAATATCAAACTTTATGACTCCATCCCAATCACTTCCCGGAGGATGTTCTAGTAATAGGTGTACTCTCTCTAAATATAATTTAGAAATCGTATCCTGAGGATTTAAATTTAATGCTTCCTGAAAATTTGTTTTAGCTTCTTCAAATAGACCTAATTTATATGCTACTAATCCATCCATATATGGCTTTAATGAATATGACATTTTTTGTAAAAAATCTAAATCTTTGTGATTGTATACTTCATAAATTTCACAAGGACTAGTCATACCCTTAGCTATAATAGTATCAATTTCTCTATATCTAACTAGTGAGTGATCTTTTAAAGTTGCAATTGTTGAAGCAGAAACAATTATTTCTGTAGAATATTTTGATGTGATACTTTCTAGTCTTGATGCTAGATTAACAGTATTACCAACAACTGTAGTGCTAAGCCTATCTTTTGTACCTACTGTTCCAATTATCAGTTCCCCAGTATTTATCCCAATCCCTATTCTAATCGGTTCTTTTCCTTTAGATATTCTCTTTTGATTATATTTTTCTAATTCTTTAATCAATGAGATGGATGTATGAATTGAACTATCTGCTGAATCCTTTTTATTTGAACTATTAGCAAATATAGCCATGATTCCATCACCCATATATTTATCTATAAAACCTCCCCCAGCCACAATTAAAGGACTTATCAACTGAAAGTATTCATTTAAAAACTCATAGACTTCTTCAGGAGAAATAGTTTCACTTATGGTTGTAAAACTTCGTATATCTGAAAATAGAATAGTCATATCATCTATTATCTTATCACCTAAATTGATATCAGTAGCAGAATCTCTTTCAAGAATTTTTAAAAATTCCTCAGGCACAAATCTATAGAAAGCATCTTTCTGAAGCTTTATTTCTTGGATTGAGCTGTTGATATTCTTAATCATCAAATTAAACGTACTACCTAATTGACCAATTTCATCTGTAGAATTTATTTTTATATTGACAGTCATATTTCCACGACGAACTTCCTCAGCAGCATCTTTAAGTATTACAATTGGTTTTGAGATAAAATTAGCAAGTGTGATAGAAGTAAAAATAGTTAATAAAAGCATACCAATAAGCACGATAAACAATATAATTTTAAGATTTTGTAAATTATTATAAATGCCTTTTGCATCTAGATCCAAGCCCAAAACTGCAATGATAGTGCCGTCATGGTCGAGTATAGGAATGGTGGTTGTCAACCACATTCCCCAGCGATCTTCTACATAATCTTTGTTCACTACAATGTTTCCCCGAAATGCCTGTTCAAAATGATGCTGCTCTGATACATTGTAAATCGATCCCACAGGAGTGGATTGTTCATCCTCGTCTATCTCTCCATTTTGGTTACGGTCGATCTCCTCATAATCGGAATCAGCTATAAATTTTAAAAATTTCCCATCCATTGATTCTTTAGTTCTTACAAGAATATAAGCAAATCGTAACTGGGGTGGCTTATTGGGATCAGGAGGGAGCTGACGAATGTATTTGAGAGGCTGGAGATCACTAGAAGTACCTGTTTTTATTCTTCTGAGTGCTTGTACGAGCAATTGAAAGTCACTTGAGCTCTGGATTCTCTGGATATCTTCTGGTGTCAGTGTCTCATAAATATGCCCTGGTTCTACTTTTTTTAAATCTTCTTTTTGGATGGTCAAAGAAGATTTTTCCACTTCAATAGAGAGCCTCTTTATGGCTTCTCTATGCTTTTCTTCCAGAACATAATAACCCGTATGGGCTATGTCATGAAGCCTCTGCCTCATGAGTTCCCAAACTGTATCATAGTTTCTATGGTAAAAATAATAAAGGCTAGTTCCTGAAGTGAGTGATGTGAGAAGTGCTAAAATTAAGACCAGTCTAAATTTAAAAGAACGTTTTATCATATCCCAAATACAGTCTAATAAGTCGGTATTAAATTCAAGCCTAATTATCGAATTGTAGCTTGAGACAAAATTCAAGGACTAAAATATGGTCGTATGCCTATAAGAAAAGATATCTCCTCTGTACTCATAATTGGATCAGGTCCGATTGTTATTGGTCAAGCCTGCGAATTTGACTATTCAGGCACCCAAGCTGCAAAAGCTTTAAAAGAAATGGGGCTACGAATCATTTTAGTCAACTCCAATCCCGCCACAATTATGACAGACCCTATGATTGCAGACGCTACCTATATAGAACCGCTCACTGTTCCAGTTCTAACAAAGATTATCGAAAAAGAAAAGCCCTCTGCTGTACTACCTACTGTAGGTGGTCAAACCGCTTTGAATCTTGCCATGGCATTGGTAAAAGAAGGTATTCTTGAGAGATACGATGTCATGCTAATTGGGGCACAAGCTGAAGCTATTCGAAAAGCAGAAGATAGAGAACTTTTTAAAAAAGCCATGAAAAAGATAGGAATGAAAGTTCCAAAATCAGGTATGGCACATACAATTGAAGAAGCACATAAGATTAGAGAAGAGGTTGGGCTACCACTAATCATTCGCCCAGCCTTCACCTTGGCTGGAACAGGTGGAGGGCATTGTAATCGTTTAGAAGATTTTGAAGAAGCTGCCATCAAAGGACTATCTGCATCACCAATTAGCCAAGTTTTAATAGAAGAATCTGTAATAGGTTGGAAAGAATATGAACTAGAAGTTATGCGTGATGCAGCAGATAATGTCGTAATCATTTGCTCTATTGAGAATATAGATCCTATGGGAGTTCATACAGGAGATTCTATCACTTGTGCTCCCCAACAAACCCTCTCAGATAAAGAGTACCAAAGCATGAGGGACATGGCACTAAAAATTATTCGAGAAATCGGAGTAGATACAGGGGGATCAAATATACAATTTGCAGTGAACCCAAAAAATGGTGATACAATTATTATAGAAATGAATCCTAGAGTATCACGATCTTCTGCTTTAGCTTCAAAAGCCACAGGATATCCGATAGCTAAAGTTGCCGCACTGTTAGCTGTTGGTCTTACTTTGGATGAAATTAAAAATGATATCACTAGAGTAACTCCCGCAAGCTTTGAACCTAGCATAGACTATGTTGTCACAAAGATTCCTAGATTTGCGTTTGAGAAGTTTCCAGGATCTGAAACTACTTTGGGTGTCCAAATGAAGTCTGTAGGTGAGGCCATGGCAATTGGTCGTACTTTTAAAGAGAGTTTCCAAAAAGCACTCAGGTCTCTTGAAAATGATAGATTTGGCTTTGGATCTGACGGAACTCTGAGAGAGCTTCTAGAAATAAAATCTATTCCGAAGGGAAATGAAAAAGCATATATCACTGATATGATAAAGAGACCTACTGACAAAAGGATCTTCAATATAAAACTAGCTTTTGAAAATGGTTTTAGTTCGGATGAAGTTTCTAGTATCACAGGAATGGATCCCTGGTTTATTAGGCAGATGGAAGATCTGCATAATTTGGAAGGAGAGTACCTCAAAGATAAAGAGAAGATGCTCTATAAAATGAAGCAATCTGGATTTTCAAATAGGCAATTGGCTTACTTAAATAAAAAATCAGAAATTCTTCAGATAATCAATTCAGAAAAACAGGTCAGCAAAATTAAAGCAATGCTGAATCAAATTCTAAGTACAGAAGAAAGAAGCATTGAATCTCTATTAAAATCGAAATCAATCAAACCCGTTTATAAGAGAATTGATACTTGTGCTGGAGAATTTGAAGCATTTACACCCTATTTTTACTCTAGCTATGATACAGAAGATGAAAGCGAAGTAACAAATAAAAAATCTGTTATGATATTAGGGGGAGGTCCTAATCGTATAGGCCAGGGTATAGAGTTTGATTACTGTTGCTGTCATGCGTCGTACGCATTACAAGATTTGGAAATTGAATCCATCATGGTAAATTCTAATCCAGAAACAGTTTCCACAGATTATGATACATCCGATAGACTTTATTTTGAGCCATTATCTTTAGAAGATGTAATGAGCATCTATGAAAAAGAAAAACCTATTGGTGTAATTGTTCAGTTTGGAGGTCAAACTCCATTAAAATTGGCAAAAGAACTAGAGAAGCGTGGGGTACCTATTTTAGGTACCAGTCCTGATTCTATTGATAGGGCTGAAGATCGTAAAAGATTTGCAGAAGTACTACAAAAATTAAATCTTCGACAACCTGAAAATGGGATGGCTGCTTCTCGAGAAGAAAGTCTTATAATTGCAGGTAAGATAGGGTTTCCTGTGCTAGTTCGTCCCAGCTATGTGTTAGGCGGAAGAGCAATGGCAATTATCAATGATGATGAAGCTTTAAAAAAATATATGGATGAAGCCGAAGAAATTTCAGAAGATCGTCCTATTCTTGTAGATTCTTTTTTAGATGATGCCGTAGAAGTCGATGTAGATGCACTGTGCGATGGCAAACGTGTATTCATAGCGGGAATAATGGAGCATATAGAAGAAGCCGGTATCCATTCAGGTGATTCCGCATGTATACTACCTCCACAGGGGCTATCAGATAAAATACTTACAGAAATTCGAAATGCCACCAGATCCCTTGCAATGGAACTAGGGGTAATGGGACTTATAAATATTCAGTATGCAGTGAAAGATGAAGAACTCTATATTTTAGAAGTAAACCCTCGAGCATCCAGAACCGTTCCATTTGTAGCAAAATCTATAGGAAAGCCAATCGTAAAATATGCCACTCAAATCATGCTTGGTAAAACACTAGACCAATTAGGCTTAGGAGATGAGTACAAAGTATCACTTGTTAATATAAAAGAAGCTGTACTACCATTTAATAAATTCCCTGGAGTAGATACCATATTAGGTCCTGAAATGAGATCAACCGGTGAAGTTATGGGCATTGCTGAGACAGCTGGAGAGGCTTACCTAAAAGCACAAATAATGGTGGGAGACGAACCCCCTAAAGGTGGTACTATATTTGTGAGCATCAATGACAAGACTAAGCAAGAATTATTGCCATTTATTAAAATACTTTCAAGTTTAGGTTATAACCTTATCGCCACAAAAGGTACACATAAATTGTTATCTGAGAATGGTGTGCTATCATCTGCAATTAATAAACTATATGAAGGCTCTTATCCTAATGTTGTAGATTACATCAAAGAAAAGAAAATTAATTTAATTATTAATACACCCCTCTCGCGTGTGACAAGAGACGATGCTTACTTTATTCGGCAAGCAGCAATTAAGTACAAAGTACCATGTTTGACCACTGCCCAAGCCACTAAAGCTTTAGTAAATGGATTGACAGAAATGCAAAATAAAGGATTTAGCATCAGATCCCTTCAAGAAATAGGTAAACTTACTTAAAAATGGGTATTGCAGAAGATATAATCATAATTATATTATCTGGATTATTACTTGGATATATTTCTCATCTTCTGCGTTTACCTCTTATATTAGGATATATAATTTCTGGTATATTTATTGGTCCGCATACAGGAGGCATCACACTTTCTAATATAGATGAAATTTCAGTTTTATCAGAAATAGGAGTGGCTCTTCTCTTATTTTCAATAGGAATGGATCTCTCCATGAAAGAGATCAAAGAAGTGAAGTACATTGCATTGCTAGGAACTCCTATTCAACTAATTTTAAGTGGAATTTTTGGTTATTTTATAGGAAAATATTTTTTCTTTACAACCCAGGCCAGTATAGTTTTGGGAATGGTTGTATCACTCTCTAGTACAATGATTGTAATCAAATCCCTTGTAAATATGGGACTTTTGAGCTCACTTTCAGGAAGAGTTATGCTCTCTATTTTATTGGTTCAAGATTTAGCTGCTGTTCCTATGATGATAGCAATACCTCAATTAAAACATCTGGAAACCAGTTTAAATTTATTAGGTATTACACTTTTGAAAGGATTAGTAACCATATTCATAATTGTAGTCTTAGGTGGTAAAATCATGCCTATTTTCCTAAGAAGCATTTCCAGACTCAATAGTAGAGAACTTTTTCTGCTCACGGTAACAGCTTTGGGATTGGGCATAGGTTTTTTTACTCATTTAGCGGGTCTCTCTTTTGCTTTAGGAGCATTTATTACTGGTGTAGTACTAAATGGTAGCGACTACAGCCACAAAGCAATGAGTGATATTATTCCTTTGCGAGATATTTTTGGACTAATATTCTTTACTTCGATTGGAATGCTTTTTGATCCCAAGTTTTTTTTAGAAAATATAAGAGAAATCTTTCTTTTAGTCTCACTAATTATATCTGGTAAATTTATTATTTTTTTAGTTATTACAAGAGTTTTCGGCTATTTTAATGTTGTACCATTAGCGGTAGGGTTTGGATTATCTCAAATTGGAGAATTTTCATTTCTTTTAGCCAAAATGGGATTAGAAGAAAAGATATTTAATGAAAAAACATTTTCTATTATTCTCTCTACTTCTGTTCTTACAATTCTCATTTCTCCTTTCCTACTCATGCTGACCTCCCCCGTTTATACTTTATTTAGAAGAATAGTACCTTCCAAAAGAAATAACTTATCAAAACAGGATGTAGATGTATCTCAAAATCAAATCTTAATTGCTGGTGGTGGTAGGGTAGCAAATTCAATTGCCTCCTTACTCCAAGGTTTTGGTTTCAAATTTTTACTCATAGAGAATGATCATAAAAGATTTGAGGCGTTAAAGAAGAGAGGTTATAATTGTATCTATGGTGATGCAAGTAAAGAAGTTATACTTCAATTTTCAAATTTGCTAGATTGTAAGCTTTTTATCATCACAGTTCCCATTTTACAAGTTGCTAAGGATATTATCAATACTATAAAAAGAGTCAATCCTAATGCAACGATTATTGTAAGGTGTAATGATATAAATGAGCTAGAAGATTTTTATAATTTAAATATATCCCAAGTAGTGCAACCTGAGTTCGAAGCAAGCCTAGAGATGGTAAGACAGGCTCTCCTTCATCTTGAAGTAACTGTAGAAGCTATAGAAACTTATTTAGATGAGATCAGACGTCAAAAATATTCTCTACCAGAGAAAGATGTTGTTAAGTATACATCCAGTTTAAATAATGCGTCCAGATTATTAGAGATGTACTGGTACCACGTTGATAATGATTGTTCCATGATTGGCAAAAAAATTAAGGAATTATCTTTACGGAAGAAATTGGGAGTATCCGTTATAGGGGTTTATAGACAAAATGAATTGATTCAAAATCCTGATTCTGATTTCATTTTTGAAAGTGATGATATGATTGCTCTAATTGGAAGTAAAGTTGGCAAAGATAAATTTGAAGAACTATTCAAGGACTAAAGATGAGTGTTGATAAAGAAGATGATAATATTTTAATCGTAGATGATAGCGAAGAAAATAGGCTCGTTCTAATAGAATTGTGTAAGTCCCTAGGCTATAAAGCTGAATCGGCTCAAAATGGGAAAGAAGCTATAGAAAAAATAATACTCTCTCTCCCCATAGCCATTTTACTTGATATTCGTATGACTGGAATGGATGGATTTGAAGTTCTGGAGAAAGTGAAAGGAAATCCAAAATGGAAGGATATTCCAGTGATAATGATCACATCCTTAGATGACACAGCTACTATTCTAAAGTGTTTACAGATGGGTGCTGATGATTACATTCCAAAACCATTTGAACCAATCATAGTAAAAGCGAGACTCGAACGAGCAATAGTAAATGTAAGCTATCTACGCAAAGAAAAAATAGTCTTAGAAAAAACTTTTTCTGGAAGCATGAAAATCCTCTCTGATATTATCTCTTCTCTCAGCCCTGTTCTATTTGGAAAATCCTCCAAGGTAAGACGTATTGCAAGATTAATCGCAGAAGAATTAAACTATTCTGAGATTTGGGAAATAGATGTAGCATCCATCTTCTCTCTTGTAGGATGCATCTCACTTTCTCCAGACCTCATAGAAAAAATTATAAATAACAAAGCTCTTTCAAATGAAGAAAAAAGACTTTATGACAATCACCCAATTCTGGGATATAAACTTTTAAATAATATACCCCGTCTTGGAAATGTAGCAAAAATCGTATTACTTCAAAATATAACCAAGACTGAAGATCTCCCAAAAGAATTAATGGAAGTTATAAAAGAAATACCTTTAGGCTCCAAGATCTTGAGAGTAGCATTTGAGTACGAGCAGGCAACTTTAAAGTCAAATAATATTAACGAATTGAAAGCAATTCTGAAAAGCAAAGAACCAACATTAGATTTAGAAGTATTTAAAGCATTAGAAAAAGTATTACAAAAGGATAGCTCTCGTGAAATCAAGTCTGTAGCTGTAAACCAAATCTCCACAGGTATGACATTTACTGAAGATGTCTACACAGTTTCTGGAGTTAGGATAGTTAGTAAGATGCAAGAGGCTACTGAATCTATCATAGAAAGAATTAAAGCAGTTCACTCTAAACTACCTATAATAGAACCATTAAAAGTATATTCGTCTAAAAGCTAATCGATATTTTCTTCTTTTAGTTTATTCATTAAAAAGCTTATGAGAATATCAGCTCTTGAAACTTGGTTTTCCATAACGAGAATCTCTTTTTTGACCCTGGCATTGATATCTAAAAAAGATGCAATTACATCTATGGGATAAGGATGTTCTTTGAGTTTTTCTAAATCTTTTAAGAAAGATTCATCTGCTTGTAAATTCTGTAAATGACGCTTGGTAAGTTCTAAAATTTGGTCTACTTTTTCGTTGTACTCCGAAGTTCCTAGATGAGAGAAATCGTTTTCTCTCTTCTCAACGTTTGCAATGATGAAAGGTTCTTGTGATTTGTACCGAACCAGCTTTGCAATTCCCATCCCCTGCAAAATTATATTCAGTCTACCATCAGGGAGAGGCTCACGCTTGATGACCCTACCCCATCCAAATAGATTTTCAATCTCACCATTTGCTTTGATACTTGTAATTCCCATTTCTTCATCGTTTTCAAGGCAATAGTCTAACATCAACCTGTACCTGGGCTCAAATATATGAAGGGGCAGTACTGTTCCGGGAAATAAAAAGACAGATTGCAAAGGAAATATAGGAAGAGTATCAATCATAGATAAATACTTGCAACCAATCCTATGTGAGTCAATACCCTTTTTTTCTAACCTAGGTTTTAAAATAGTTTATTTTTTTTTTACTCCGAGTTGTTTGGGGATTAATGGATTCACATAGAAAGTTTCTATTTTTTTTTATTTGCTTTTTGACTTTTTTAGCCTCAGCCTCTCTTCTGTTAGCTGGTAATATTCTAAGGTCATCTATTATCCCAATTGATAGAGTTTCAGGTGCCTTTTTTTATTTACTTTTTACCCTTTATTTACCGCACCCGTACCTCTTTGTTCTTCTTGATAGAGTAAAAAAAATTAAACTTCTCGCATTTACCTATCTTCTTTCACTTTTCTTTTCATTTACAATTTTCTATTTTACAATTGAAATTTTTAATTCCAAAATTGAATAAAGCCAAACAAGTTTATCCTAACCGTACTGCAGAGTTTTTTTTACAAATTTCATTCCAAATTGGAGCATTTTTTTTATGAAAGTATTTCTATTTTTACTCTCTTTAATTTTCACTCAATGTGCAGGTACACTCCTAAAAACAGCAATTAAATACGAAAGAGGAAAAGGAAACTTAGATATTAAGGTTGTGCAAATTGATAAATTTTCCATTCCCTATGCAGAATCAAATAGTAAGGCAGGAGATCCTATCCTTTTTGTACATGGTTTCGGAGGGGATAAAGACAACTGGACACGTATGGTTCCCTCTCTTGGAGACAAACTCAAAGCAATCTCGCCTGATATGCCAGGTTTTGGTGAATCCAACCGACTCCCTGATGAGAACTATTCTATTTCGGAACAGGTAAAACGTCTCAAGCAATTTACAGAAAAAATAGGATTGAAAAAGTTTCATATTGCTGGAAATTCCATGGGAGGATCTATTTCTGCGTACTACGCATCACAATATCCAGATGATATACTTTCTCTAATATTGATAAATTCTGCAGGTGTTACTTCACCAATTAAAAGTGAGTTGGCAATTGAATTAGAAAAAGGTAACAATCCTTTATTAGTCAAAGATGTTGATGACTACGATAGACTATTAAATTTTATATTTGTTAAAAAACCCTATATACCAAATATTATAAAAAAATATTTTGCAGAAAGAGCAGTAGAGAATAAAAAATTCAATGAGAAAATTTTTTCAGACATAAGGGGCGAAAAAAATCCAGTCGAAGCCTCCCTCTCAAAGATAAAATCTCCCACACTCATTCTATGGGGGGATACTGATAGATTAATACATGTTTCATCAACTGGTGTATTTCAAAAAAATATTAAGAATTCTAAAGTTATCATTCTTAAAGATTGTGGTCATTCTCCTCAAATAGAACGACCAGAAGAAGTAGCATCACATATCTTACAATTTGTCTCCTCTATCCAACCGTAAGGTTTTTTCAGATAACTCTGTCAGGGTGTCCAATAGCTCCTCACCATGTGTGCTTATGTACAACTTTTTTAAAATATCTTCACTAAAAAAGCCCTCCGCTATAGTTTCACTGATAAAATTCAATAACTTATTAAAATAATTATTTATATTATATAACCCTATAGGTTTATTATGTAATTCTAACTGAGACCAAGTGAACACTTCAAAAAATTCGTCTAATGTACCTATTCCACCTGGAAGAATTATAAAAGCATCAGAACTTTCATACATTTTTTGTTTGCGGATGTGCATGGAATCAACAATCTCTAACTTTTGAATACGGGTATGACCTACTTCTTTTTTAAAAAGAAAATCAGGTAGAATTCCATACACGTCTCCCCCTTTCTCTAAAACTCCATCTGCTACTGTTCCCATAAGACCCACACTTGCTCCGCCATACACAAGCCTGAGGTTTCTTTCAGCTATTAGATTCCCCAACTCCCTTGCTCTATCGTTGTAAATAGGATTCCTAGCCTTGCCCGCACCACAAAACACACAGATACTTTTCATCACATGCTCTCCATTCTACTTGCACACATAGTCCAGTATCGTCATTTGGAGTCATGAAACTTTTTCAAAGAGATCTTGGAGGACATGGAAAACCTCTCGTTATCATGCATGGCTTGTTTGGATCCTCAAAAAATTGGATCACCAATGGAAAATTCCTCTCCCAATATAGAAGGGTCATTGCCCTCGATCTAAGAAACCATGGAGACTCCCCCCACTCGAATTCCCATTCCTTACGTGATTTAGTGGAGGACTTAAAAGAATTCGTGGATACCTTAGAAGAGATACCAGACATAATGGGGCATTCTATGGGTGGTATGACAGCAGCAATGTTTGCACTCCTTTACCCTGATTTTCTCGATAGATTGGTTGTTGTAGACATTGCACCTAGAACATACCCTAATCGTTTTAGTATAGAATTTGATGCCTTGGAGATAGACGTATCCAATGCCAAAACAAGAGAGGAAATAGATAAAAAAATGGCTGAGATTTTGCCTGATCCTTTTATTCGGCAGTTTCTCCAGATGAACCTCGAAAAGAAAGATATTGGATATAGATGGAAACCCAATGTAAAAGCACTACGAGAAGGAAGATCTTCTCTAGTCTTTGATCCAGGAAGCCTGCTCCCCTTCTCTGGGAAAGCCCTCTTTGTCTTAGGTGGAAATTCAGAATTTATTGAAGAATCCGATAAAAGTGTCATCCAAAATTTATTTCCAAATTCCAACATTCACACAATTCCTGGAGCAGGGCATTATCTACACTATTTGAACGCAGATGAATTTCTTAGAGTGAGTGCGAACTTTCTTGTATCTTCATAAATTTGCTTGACTCTTTATTGGAATTTTTACTATCTTAAGAAGGTACTTCGTATATAGTATATAAGGAGCTGACCATTTATAATGAATTGATTCATATTCCTGATCCTTTTTTGTCTCTTCTAAAAGGACCTGAGTACTACTTTGAAAAGGCATTGCCACGTATCTATGCCAATAACCTCCGTGAGTTCACCATGTTAGAAACAGAAGGTGTGGAGAATATCCCGCGTTCTGGCAGAGTGATGCTTGTTCCAAATCATTCTGGTGTGTTGGGTTGGGACGCTGTCATTCTCTACAATGAAGTGGTAAGAGAACGCAGAAGGATTCCACGAATCATGGCACACATGTTCTGGGAATCTCGTCCCTATCTCTCTAAAATGGCTCGTAAATTTGGAGCTTTTGGAGCTGACTTCAAGCAGGCAGTCAAATACCTCAAAAAAAACAAACTCATGATTATTTTTCCAGAAGCCGAGCATGGAAATTTCAAGCCCTCTGTGAAGATGTACCAACTCACCGAATTCAATCCTGGTTTTGTTGCTCTGGCCATGATGACAAACACCACAATCGTTCCCGTAACCATAATGGGAGCAGAAGAAAACTTTGTAAATCTGGGCACTATCGATTGGTTTGAAGATAAAATAGGAGCTAAGATTCCCATTCCTTTGAATTTACTACCTATCCCGGCTAAGTGGAAAATTAAATTTTTAAAGCCAATCAGTCTTGCTAAATATGGAAGAAAAGATTTTAAGAATGAAAAGTTTTTGATTGAAGTAAGCCAAAACATTCGCTTTCGGATCCAAGCTACCATTCACAAAGAGCTTGTATCACGGGGTGTATTTAAATTTTAATCACGAGGACATTATGGAAAAACAATTAAGCAGATCAGAGATGCTACTCCAAATCAAGGTTTCTGATGTCATGGGGAAAGATGTCCCCACCATTGACTTTGATGATCTCATTGCAAAAGCAGCGCGTATGATGATGGAACTCCGTTTGCACAGTCTCTTAGTTTTAAAATATGGTAAACCAGCTTACATGATTTCAACCTATGATCTTTTAAAGCTATCCTATGAAACTACATTTAGTGAAACACCCCATGATATTCTCCGTACTCCCGTAGAAGAATTGGTAAAAGGTCAAAAGCTAATCTCTGTGACAACTGATACAACCCTGTTGGATGCCCTTCGGATTTTAGTAGATTTTAGCATTCATTCCGTGCCCGTTATAGATGACAATGTTGTCATGGGAATATTGACCATGATGGATCTAGCCAGATGGTACAAGCAAACTCATGAATAATGGAACCATTCTGGTCTGATGTAAGCGACGAAGAAATCACTAGGGAACGAAGAAAAGCTAAAGAACTAAAAAATACGCCCTGGTGGAAAAATAAAAGATCATCCGGAATTTGTCACTACTGTAAACTTACATTTCCGGTAACTGATCTTACTATGGATCATGTAATACCCCTAGTGCGGGGTGGTAAGTCAGTGAAAGAAAATCTTGTTCCCTCTTGTAAAAAGTGTAACTCTGAAAAAAAACATAAGCTCCCAATAGAAATGATTTCTCCAACCCCACCTCCAAAATGAAAACAATTACAGTCTTGTTTTGTTTATTTGGATTCCCTATACAATTTTATGCAGAGAGTAAAGCGTACCTTTTATCCGCAAAAGCCTATGCAATTGAAGATTGTAAAACAAATAAAATTCTTACCGAGAGATCAATTCAGACTGTCTACCCTATGGCAAGCCTTACAAAATTGGGCACTGCTTTTGTTAGCCTTGATTCCCTATCTTTAAATGACCAAATCCTAACTCCTTCTTCTGCTATCGTAAAGAATTCGTATGAATCAAAAGCGGATATACTAGCAAACGAATCCTACCTACTAAAAGATCTACTGGTAGGTCTACTTTTACCATCTGGAAATGATGTTGCTAGATCAATCGCTAGTCATTTAGAAGCAAATGGAAATAGCTTTTATTCTCTCTCAACTGAATGGAGAAAGAAAAATGGTCTTAATTTTTACTATTTTGAAGAACCAGTAGGACTATCTCCAAAGTCTCAAACTAATATTGTTGATTTATTAAAAATACTATCTCTCATAGAAAAAAATCCAACTCTATTTAATGTATTACAGACAAAAGAATACTCATTCAAATCCTCAAGTGGAAAATCTATTTATGTTAAAACTAGAACTCCAATTTTAACTTTTAAAGATATTAGTATCTTTGGAAAAACAGGTAAAACAAAAAATGCTGGGCTCTGTTTTGCAGGATTTTTAAAGAACAATTCCAATTTATGGAAGATAGCAATTTTAGGTTCGATTGATCTAGAAAAAGATCTTTCAAAAGCGTCAGAATATGTTAGCCAAATCCAATAGATATGAAATAAATAAAGTTCAGATAGGGAAATTATTTTTCTTATTATTATTTACCATCCATTGTTCCTTATTAAAGATCAAAACTCCTCTAGATAAAAAGAATTCAGAGAGCAATCGTATTTGCTTTTGGAATATAAATCAATCCAAACTAAATTTGGATTCCCCTATTCTATTTTCTTTTATTTCTTCCTGTGATATTATTTCTTTCATAGAGGTAAATAAAGCAGAAACTAATTCTGTTTCTGTATTTGAGACATTGACAGAAAAAAAAGGGGAACCATATATCTGTATGGAAAATAGCCCCAAACAAAAAGAAAATTTCATTCAGGAAAAATATATCATATGTGTTAAGTCAGAAATCTCATCTGATATTGAAAAAATAGAGTATGAAGATATTAACCCATCATTTACGAATGCTCCACCATTATTTTTATTGAATATTTATGAAAAAAAGATTCTTGTAGTACCTTTTCATGCAAGACCTGGTAATAAGAAAGACTTATTAGATTTTAACTCGGTTGTTGATTTTGCATATAAAAACTTTTCAGATAGGCGGATTTTTTTTGGAGGAGACTTTAATACAGACTCTGTATTTCATAAATTAGAGTTTTTACTCACTATCCCATTTTATCTCATCTTGGAAGAAATGGTTTCTCAATCTACGACTCTTAGCAATCAAAAAAACGATGTTATTTTTTCTGATCCTAGAACAGTTAAAAACTGCAAAGCAGATGTATGGAGATTGCATGATATTTTTCCAGATAAAATAAAAAGAGATGAACTAGAAAAAATTTCAGACCACCTACCTGTTTCAGTAGATTGTATTCTTAAGTGAGAG
>JACCDP010239268.1_pt1 | contig 21860 bp, 18 predicted proteins | sample 7445841 | NCBI WGS metagenome assembly JACCDP01 (sample SAMN15323441, study PRJNA562643) | freshwater metagenome | isolation source: river surface water | place: USA:Blue River Watershed | collected 2017-08-17
GCACGGCGTGATGGGTGTCGCCAGCGGCCAGGTCGAAGCGGCGCGAGGCGGCACCGAACAGGCGCCAGCCATCGCGGGCGCTCCACGGGTCGCTGCCCTGCGTGCCAGCTTCCACGGCCAGTGTGTGGGCGACGACAGCGGCGGCTGACACGCGCAGCGGCAGGCCGGGCTGGCCGAACAGCCGGGCTTTCTCGCGCTCGATGAGGCCGGTGTCGAGGTCCGCCTTCGAGAACGAGTCGGTCGCCGCACAGCGGCGCAGGAAGGCCACGTTGGTGTGCAGGCCGACGATGTGGGTGTCGCGCAGCGCGGCGTCGAGGCGGGCCAGCGCCTGCGCGCGGTCTTCGCCCCAGACGATGAGCTTGGCGATCATCGAGTCGTAGAACGGGCTGATCGCATCGCCCTCGCGCACGCCGGCATCGATGCGAACGAAAGCGGAAGCCCCCGACTCCGGAGTACCGGCGTCGCCCCCCGAGGGGGCGCGGCCCGCCTTGAGGCGGCTCGGCGCCGGGCCTGCCCGCTCGAACGCGACATGCACCGGCCAGCGCGCCACGTCCAGCGTGCCGGTGGCGGGCAGGAAGCCGGCATCCGGGTTCTCGGCGCAGATGCGGGCCTCGATGGCGTGGCCCTGCATGCGCAGCTCGTGTTGCTTGAGCGGCAGTGGCTCGCCCGCGGCCACGCGCAACTGCCACTCCACCAGGTCTAGCCCGGTGATCGCCTCCGTCACCGGATGCTCCACCTGCAGCCGCGTGTTCATCTCCATGAAATAGAAGCGTCCGTCTTGTTCCGCGATGAACTCGACCGTGCCCGCACCGACATAACCGACCGCCTTGGCGGCAGCCACGGCGGCCTCGCCCATCTGCGCACGTCGCTCCGGCGTCATGCCCGGCGCCGGCGCTTCCTCCAGCACCTTCTGGTGGCGGCGCTGCACCGAGCAGTCGCGCTCGAACAGGTAGACGCAGTCGCCCTGCGAGTCGCCGAACACCTGGATCTCGATGTGGCGCGGCTTCTGTACATAGCGCTCGATGAGCACGGCATCGTCACCGAAGCTGTTGATGGCCTCGCGCTTGCACGAGGCCAGCGCGGCGTCGAACTCGTCGGCGCCGTAGACCGCGCGCATGCCCTTGCCGCCGCCGCCGGCGCTGGCCTTGATGAGCACGGGGTAGCCGATGCGCTCGGCTTCGCGCTTGAGCAGCGCGGGGTCTTGATCGGCACCGTGATAGCCCGGCACCAGCGGCACGCCGGCCTGCTCCATCAAGCGCTTGGATTCGGCCTTCAGGCCCATGGCCTGGATGGCGGCGGGCGGCGGGCCGATGAAGACGAGGCCGGCATCGGCGCAGGCCTGCGCAAACGCCTCGTTCTCGCTGAGGAAGCCGTAGCCGGGGTGCACCGCCTCGGCGCCCGTGGCCTTGGCGGCGGCCAGGATGCGCTGCCACTGCAGATAGGAGTCGCGCGGCGCGGGGCCGCCGATCAGCACGGCTTCGTCGCAGGCCTGCACATGCTGCGCGTCGCGGTCGGCGTCGGAGTAGACGGCGACCGTCTGGATGCCGAGTCGGTGTGCAGTCGCCGCCACCCGGCACGCGATCTCACCGCGGTTGGCGATCAGGACCTTCTTGAACATGGTTTGTCTCCTCAGCCGTCTTCTTGTGGATTCGGGATCGGGGTGCGCCGCCGGCCGGTGGGCCGTCGGCGCATGTGCTCGCAGGCAGCGAAAGGTGTCGCGGCGCTCAGTGCGCCCGGCAGACCTCGACCTTGGCCGCCGCCTCGGAGGGCGTCAGCTCGGCCTCCGTCGCGCAGCGCATGCCCAGGCGTGCCAGCAGCGCGCGGTCCTTCTCGGCCTGCGGGTTGCTGGTGGTCAGCAGCTTGTCGCCGTAGAACATGGAGTTGGCGCCGGCCAGGAAGCACAGCGCCTGCATGGTCTCGGGCATCTCCTCGCGGCCGGCGGACAGGCGCACCATGGCGCGCGGCATCGTGATGCGGGCCACGGCGATGGTGCGGATGAACTCCAGCGGGTCCAGCGGCGCGGTGCCGGCCAGCGGCGTGCCTTCCACCTGCACGAGGTTGTTGATGGGCACGCTTTCGGGGTAGGGGTCGAGGTTGGCGAGCTGCACGATGAGGCCGGCGCGCTGGCGGCGCGTCTCGCCCATGCCGACGATGCCGCCGGAGCACACCTTCATGCCCTGCTGGCGCACGCGGTCCAGCGTGTCCAGGCGGTCTTGATACGTGCGGGTCGTGATGATCTGGCCGTAGAACTCGGGCGAGGTGTCGAGGTTGTGGTTGTAGTAGTCCAGCCCGGCTTCCTTCAGCTGCTCGGCCTGGCCGTCTTCCAGCATGCCGGCGGTCAGGCAGGTCTCCAGGCCCAGCGCCTTGACCTCGGAAATCATCTCGCCGATGGCCTCTAGGTGGCGGGGCTTGGGCGATCGCCAGGCGGCGCCCATGCAGAAGCGCGTGGCCCCGTTGGCCTTGGCGGCGCGGGCGGCTTCCATCACCTCTTCCAGCGGGATCAGCTTCTCGGCCTTCAGCCCGGTGTCGAAGTGGGCCGATTGCGGGCAGTACTTGCAGTCTTCCTCGCAGCCGCCGGTCTTGATGGACAGCAGCGTGGACAGCTGCACCGCGTTGGCGTCGAAGTGCTCGCGGTGCACCTGCTGGGCGCGGAACAGCAGGTCGTTGAAGGGCAGCTCGAACAGCGCGGCGACCTCGGCGACGGTCCAGGGCTTGGCCTGACGGCGGTCGGCGTCGGTGGTGGGCGTGAGGGTCTGGATCTGGTTCATGCGAGGAGCAGGGCTGAGATGTCGAGGCGGGCCGGCGCGTCGTGCAGGGCGCCGCCTTCGGGGAATCGGGGCAGGTGGCCGAGGCAAGGGGCCTTCAGGCCGGCCTGCAGCGCGGCCAGATTGTCGGCCACATGGGATTGATGGGCGTCGACCGTGTTGGCGACCCAGGCCGCCAGCGTCAGGCCGCGGGCGCGCACGGCCTCGGCTGTCAGCAGCGCATGGTTGATGCAGCCCAGCCGCAGGCCCACGACGAGGATGACGGGCAGGCCGAGTTCGACCGCCAGGTCGGCGGTGTCCCAGGTGCCGGCCAGCGGCACGCGGAACCCGCCGACGCCCTCGATGAGGGCGATGTCGCCCTTGGCCGCCGTGGCGCGGATGGCCCCCAGCAGCGGCGCGGCGTCGATGGTGCGGCCTTCGAGGCGCGCGGCGATGTGCGGTGCGCAGGGCTCGCGGAACTGCAGCGGGCCGACCTCGCCGTCGGCGAGGCCGATGTTCTGCGCGGCCTGCAGCGTGGCCACATCCTCGTTGACCCAACGGCCTTCGACGAAGTCCTGGCCCGAGGCCAGCGCCTTGATCGCGGCCACGCGCAGGCCGCGCGCCGCGAGCGCACGGGTCAGCGCGGCCGTGACGAAGGTCTTGCCGATCTCGGTGTCGGTGCCGGTGATGAAAAAGCCTCGGCTCATGCAGCTTGCTCCTGTGTGGCGGCGGCGCGGTCGAGCGCCGTCAGCAGTGCCTCGACATCGGCGGCGGTATGCGTGCCGCACAGCGTGATGCGCAGCCGCGCCGTGCCGGCCGCGACGGTGGGCGGGCGGATGCCGGGCACGCGCAGGCCCGCAGCCTCCAACGTGGCGGCCAGGGCCATGACCTCTGCGTTGCCGCCGACGATCAGCGGCTGGATGGGCGTGGCGGCGTCGGTCAGCGACCAGCCCAGGCGCGAGTGGCGGGCTATCAACGCCAGCAGCCCGTCGCGCAGCTGGGCCTGGCGGGCGACGAGGTTGGCGCGGCGCGCGGCGCCCAGCGGCCCGTCGATCAACGCGAAGCTGGTCAGCAGCGCGTGCTCGATGGCCGGCGGCGAGGCGGTGGAGAAGATGAAGTTGCGCGCCGCCTGCAGCAGGTACTCGACGATGGTGGCGTGCGCCGCAACGAAGGCGCCGGCCAGCCCGGCGGCCTTGCCCAGCGTGCCGACGAGGATGAGCCGCTCGCTGCGCAGGCCGAAATGTTCCAGCGTGCCGCGGCCGCGCTCGCCCAGCACGCCGAAGCCGTGCGCGTCGTCCACCACCAGCCAGGCGTCGAACTCGTCGGCCAGCGCCAGCAGCTGCGGCAGCGGCGCGAGGTCGCCGTCCATGCTGAACACTGCATCCGTGACGATGAGCTTGACCTTGGCCGTGCTGGCGGCCAGCAGCGTGCGCAGCCCGGCCACGTCGGCATGGCCGTAGCGGGTGACGCGGGCCTTGGCCAGCCGCGCGGCGTCGATCAGCGACGCGTGGTTGAGCTGTTCCGAGAAGATCTCGGTGTGCTCGTCGCCCAACGCGGTGACGACGGCGAGGTTGGCCATGTAGCCGGTGCAGAAGCCGATGGCGCGGGCCTCGGGAATGTGCGGCGCGTACCAGCGGGCCAGCGTGTCGGCCACCGCCTCGTGCGCGGCGCTGTGGCCACTGACCAGCGGCGACGCGCCGGAGCCGCCGCCCCAGCGGCGGGCGCCCTCGGCCAGCGCATCGGCCAGCGCCGGTTCGGCGGCCAGGCCCAGGTAGTCGTTGGCGCAGAACATCAGCAGCTCGCGGCCGTTGATGGTCTGGCGCGGCGCGGTGCCGGTGTCGGCGGTGCGCAGCTTGCGCGTGAGGCTCTGCGCCGAGATGGCGGCGAGCTTGGCGCTCAGGTGATCAAGCAAGGACATCGTTCAAGGTTTTCGACACGGCATCGGCCAGGAAGGCCGCCGTCGCGTCGTCGATCAGGTAGGGGGGCATCAGGTAGACGGTGTTGCCGATCGGTCGGATCAGCAGCTCGTGTGCGCGGGCCTTCAGGTGGAAGGTCTCCGCGAAGCGCGGGGGGGCGTCGGCCACGTCGAAGGCCAGGATCATGCCGCGTTGGCGCAGGTGCGTCACGCGCGAGGCCAGGGGGGCGAAGGCGCGGGCCAACGCTGAAGCCTGGGCGCGGTTGTCGTCGAGCTGGCCGGCGTCGAAGCGGTCCAGCACGGCGTTGGCGGCGGCGCAGGCCAGTGGGTTGCCGGTGTAGGAGTGCGAATGCAGAAAGCCCCGCGTGACGTCCTGGCTCCAGAAGGCCTCGAACACGTCGTCGGTGGTGAGCACCAGCGACAGCGCCATCGTGCCGCCGGTGATGCCTTTGGACAGCAGCATGAAATCGGGCCACTGGGACTGTGAGCCCCCATGCTCGGGGGTACCCGAGCTGCCGCCCGAGGGGGCGCGGCCAGCTTGGAGCTGCCCGGCGCTGGCCAGTGCTTGTTCCCACGCGAAGAAGGTGCCGGTGCGGCCGCAGCCCACGGCGATCTCGTCGGCGATGAGGTGCACGCCGAACTCGCGCGTCAGCGCGCGCAGGCCGCGCAGGTACTCCGGCGAGTGCATGACCATGCCTGCCGCGCCCTGGATCAGCGGCTCGACGATGACGCAGGCGATCTGCGCATGCCGCTCGGCCAGCAGCGCGCGCATGGCGGCCAGCGCCTCAGCCTCGTTGGCGAGCCGCGCGTCGGGCGACATGACGATGTGGGCGCGCATCAGCAGCGGGTCGTAGGCGTCGCGGAACACCTGCACGTCGGTCACGCTGAGCGCCCCGAGCGTCTCGCCGTGATAGCTGTTCTTGAGACAGACGAACTCGCGCTTGGTCGTTTGGCCGCGGTTCTTCCACGCATGAAAGCTCTGCTTGAGCGCGATCTCCACAGCGCTGGCGCCGTCGCTGCCGAAGAACACATGGCCCAGCGCGCCGCCGGTGCGGGCCGACAGCCGCTCGGCCAGCCGCACGGCGGGCTCGTGCGTGCAGCCGGCCAGCATGACGTGGGGCAGCGTGTCGAGCTGGGCCTTGATGGCGTCGTGCAGCGCGCGGTCGCTGTGGCCGAACAGGTTGACCCACCACGACGAATTGGCGTCGAAGTAGCGGCGGCCCTCGGTGTCGATGAGCCAGGGGCCGTCGCCACGGGCGATGGGCAGCGGGGGCACGTCGGCCAGGCGGGCCATCTGCGTGCAGGGGTGCCAGACGGCGGCGCGGCTGCGTTGGGCGAGGTCGGGAGCGGTCATCGGGCAGGCGGGGTCAGGGCAGGCGCGGCTTGAAATGCGGCACGGTGGCGTTGAACAGGGCGACAGCGGCGGCGCGGTCGGGGCCGCCGGCCATCATGAAGTGCAGCAGCTTGCGCGGCGTGGCGTAGCCCAGGTAGAACGCGGTGCGCTCGCGGGGCAGTTCGGCCGCGAACGACATCTCCAGCGCGGCGCCGCTGCGGTGGAGGCGGATCTGCTGCTGCAATGTCTGCCAGGGGCCGAGGCCGTCGGTGGGCAGGGCCTGCAGGCGGTCGCGGATGACCTGCTCGGCCAGGGCCTGCAGGTCGTCCGCGCCGCTGGCGATGAAGTCCACCGACACGAGGAGGGCCGCGTCGTCGTCGGGCGAGCGGAAGGCCACGGCGTTGTCCTGCTCGTGCGCGAGCGGCTGCCAGGGCGGCGGCAGGTTCAGTTCGAACTCCGAATAGACATAACCGAGCTGCTGCTCGGCGTCGGCCGGCGGCGGGGGTGTCAGCGAGACGGTGTAGCGGTAGCGCATGGTTGTCAGTCGGTCAGCCAGCCCGGCTTGCGCTTGGCCAGGAAGCTCTGCACGCCGTCGCGGCCCTCGGCGCTGGCGCGGATGTCGGCGATGCGGCGGGCCGTGTCGTCGCGCAGTTCGGGCGTGAGGGGCCGGCCGGCCACGTCCTTCACCAGCTGCTTGCAGGCGCGCACGGCAGCCGGGCCGTTCGTGGCGAGCGCGGCGACGAACTCGTCGACGCGGGCGTCCAGCGCCTCGGGCGCGACGACTTCGTGCACGAGACCCAGGCGCCGGGCCTCGTCCGCCGAGAAGCGCTCCGCCGTCAGGAAGTAGCGCCGCGAGGCCTGCTCGCCCAGAGCCTTCACGACGTAGGGGCCGATGGTGGCCGGCAGCAGGCCCAGCTTCGCTTCCGACAGGCAGAAGCCCGCGGTGTCGGCGGCGACGACGATGTCGGCGCAGGCCACCAGGCCCACGCCGCCGGCATACGCATCGCCCTGCACGCGCGCGACGACGGGCACCGGGCAGCTGTAGATCGCCCACAGCATGTCGGCCAGCCGCGTGGCGTCGGCGTGGTTTTCGTCCCAGCTGTAGTGGGCAAAAGCCTTCATCCAGTTCAGGTCGGCCCCGGCGCAGAAGGCCTTGCCCTCGGCGGCCAGCACGATGGCGCGCAGCGCGGCGTCCTGTCCCAGCGCGGTGAAGGCCTCGGTGAGTTCGGCGATCAGTTCGGCGTTGAAGGCGTTGCGGACGTCGGGGCGGTTCAGCGTGACGCGGGCCAGCGTGCCGTGGCGGGTCAGCGTGAGATGCGGGTAGGTCATGGAGCGCTCTTCACGACGGCCTCGTCGACCGCGTGGACATGGCAGGTGGTGGCCGGCGTGCCGTTGGGCTCGGTGCGGATGTTGCGTTGGCAGAACGCCAGCGCGCGGGACAGCGTGTCGTCGCCCGACGCAAAACCCCAATGGCCGGCGCCGTCCAGCGCGTAGGCGCGCGGCAGCTTGGCCTCGAGGAACTTCTGGAAGCCGCTGCGTTGGCCGGCGGTAGCGCCGGCCGGCGCGCTGGCCTCGCCGTCCAAGGGCTGCAGCGGCGCCGGCTGGGCCAGCTGCCCCGGGGTGGTGAAGCCGAGCGGCGCCAGGAAGGCGTCGGCCAGCGGCTGCCACACGTCGTTGCCGGTCGTGAACAGCTTGTGGCCGTCCTCGCCATGGGCAGGCAGCAGCCGCAGCTCCACCGCGCCACCGCCTGCCGCGTAGGCGTCGGCCCAGCGGCGCGCGTGGCGGGGGCCGAAGTAGCGGTCGTTCTCGGCGTAGAGCCACAGCGTCGGCGTGGCCGGCTTCACGCTGGCGTTGGCCTCGCCATAGGCGCGGAACAGGCGGCGCAGCTGCTCCGTCTGGCAGGGCTCGCCGGGGTGTTCATCGGGGTTGCCGCCGTGGCCGCCGGCAAAGTTGATGGCGGCGATCTGGCCGGGCACGTGGGCCGACGTGGCCGCGACGGTGGCGATGCCGCCGACCGACACGCCCACCAGCACCGTGCGGCTTGCGTCGATGTCCGGCAGCCGGGCCATGAAGGCGCGCACGGTCAGGATCTGCTGCGCCGCCGCCTGCAGCGCCGCGCCGTAGCGGGGCTGGGTGCACGACACGCTGCTTTCCGGGTCGCCCGCCTCGGCCAGCTCGCCATAGCCCAGGCGCAGCGGCACGGCCACGGCGAAGCCCTTGCGGACGAAATAGCGCGCGGCGGATTCGTAGCGCTGGCGCTTGTAGTCGGCGCGCTTCTCCGAGTTGCGGCCATGGTTGATGATGACCAGCGGAAACGGGCCTGGCCCGACCGGGCGGAAGGTGGTGACGGGCAACTCGCCCTCGGCGAGCTTGCCGAACGAGTCCTCCACACGCACCGGCACGCGCACGACGGCCTCGCGGATGTCGGCCTGCAGCCGCTCCGGCTCGGGGGCGGCGGCCGGCTGCGCGGTGAGCGTGCCGGGTGCCGTGCACGCGGTGATGGCGGCGAGCAGCCAGGCCCGGGTGAACCGCCGCGTCATGCGGCCGCCTTCGCCGCGAGAGGCTTGACCATCAGTACGCTGGCGTAGGTCTTGCCGGCCCATTGCACGTCGCCGACCTGTACATAGCCGCGCCGGGCGTAGCGGCGCAGCAGGTGCTCGGCCGGCCGTGCCGTGTCGAGCGCGATCTGCGCATAGCCCTGTGCGGCAGCCCAGGCCTCGGCGGCGTCCATGAGCCGCTCGCCCAGATGCTGGCCGCGCTGGCCCGGGTGCACGGCCAGCTGGGCCAGGATGGCCGTGTCGGGCTGCGTGTAGCAGGCGGGCACCGGGTCGCCGAGGTACTGGCCGTCGGCGGGCTTGGGCGGGCAGACGGTCACGGTGCCGACGAGCTGCCCGTCGAGGTCGGCCACGAAGGCCTGGCCGTGGGCCACGCGCTCGCGGGTGACCGCCACGCTCTGGTTCACGGCCGTGAAGTTCCAGCCCTGGGCGGCCAGCGAGGCGTAGGCCGCGTGCAGCAGTGCGGTCAGGGCTTCCAGCGAATCGCTGGCGTGAAGCGGTCGAATGTTCATCACATGCGGAACACGCCGAACTTGGTGTCGGGGATGGGCGCGTTCAGCGATGCGCTCAGTCCCAGCGCCAGCACGCGGCGCGTGTCGGCGGGGTCGATGACGCCGTCGTCCCACAGCCGGGCCGACGCGTAATAGGGGTGTCCCTGGTCCTCGTACTGCTGGCGGATGGGCGCCTTGAAGGCGTTCTCCTCCTCGGTGCTCCACTGCCCGCCCTTGGCTTCGACGGCGTCGCGGCGGAGGGTGGAGAGCACGCTGGCCGCCTGCTCGCCGCCCATCACGGAGATGCGCGCGTTGGGCCACATCCACAGGAAGCGCGGGCTGTAGGCGCGGCCGCACATGCCGTAGTTCCCGGCGCCGAACGAGCCGCCGATGATGACGGTGAACTTCGGAACAGCAGCGCAGGCCACGGCCGTCACCATCTTGGCGCCGGCGCGTGCAATGCCTTCGTTCTCGTACTTGCGGCCCACCATGAAGCCGGTGATGTTCTGCAGAAACACCAGCGGGATCTTGCGCTGGCAGCACAGCTCGATGAAGTGCGCGCCCTTGTTCGCGCTCTCCGCGAACAGGATGCCGTTGTTGGCCACGATGCCCACCGGCATGCCCTCGAGGTGGGCGAAGCCGCACACCAGCGTCGTGCCGTAGCGGGCCTTGAACTCGTCGAACTCGCTGCCGTCCACGAGGCGGGCGATGACCTCGCGCACGTCGAAGGGCTTGCGGGTGTCGGTGGGAATCACGCCGTGCAGCTCGGCGGGGTCGTGGAGGGGCGCGCGCGGCTCGCGGGTGGCCAGCGGGTTGGCCTTGCGCCAGTTCAGCCGCGCGACGGACTGGCGGGCGATGGCCAGCGCATGGGTGTCGTTGTTGGCCAGGTGGTCGGCCACGCCGGAGAGCCGCGTGTGCACGTCGCCGCCGCCCAGGTCTTCGGCGGTGACGACCTCGCCGGTCGCGGCCTTCACCAGCGGCGGGCCGCCCAGGAAGATGGTGCCCTGGTTCTTGACGATGATGGTCTCGTCGCTCATGGCCGGCACATAGGCGCCGCCGGCCGTGCACGAGCCCATGACGACGGCGATCTGCGGGATGCCGTCGGCGCTGAGGTTGGCCTGGTTGAAGAAGATGCGGCCGAAGTGGTCGCGGTCGGGGAAGACCTCGTCCTGGTTCGGCAGGTTGGCGCCGCCGCTGTCCACGAGATAAATGCAGGGCAGGCGGTTCTGCGCGGCGATCTCCTGCGCGCGCAGGTGCTTCTTGACGGTGATGGGGTAGTAGGTGCCGCCCTTGACGGTGGCGTCGTTGCAGACGATGACGCACTCCACACCCGACACGCGGCCGATGCCGGCCACCACGCCGCCGCCCGGCGCGGCGTTGTCGTACAGGTTCAGCCCGGCCAGCGGCGCGATCTCCAGGAAGGGCGTGCCAGGGTCCAGCAGCAGCTCGACGCGCTCGCGCGGCAGCAGCTTGCCGCGCGCGGTGTGCTTGGCGCGGGCGGCCTCGCCGCCGCCCTGCGCGATCTGCGCGAGCCGCGCGTTCAGGTCATCGACGAGCGCGCGCATCGCGTCGGCATGGGCCTTGAAATCGGCCGAGCGTGGGTTGAGCTGGGTGGTCAAAACCGGCATGGGGTCTCCTCGGGTCTTGTCATCGGGCCGTTGGCGCTTGTGGCGCCGCCGGCCTCATTTGTTGGTCAGCGACTGGATCAGCAAGGTCTCGCACAGCTTGAACAGCAGCCAGGCCGCCATCGCCCCCACGCAGGACGCCAGCAGCTCCAGCAACTGCCTCAGCCCGCCGTCCAGCAGGCCTTGCCAGCCATTGTCGAAGAGGAAGGCCGCGTTGCTGCCGAGCAGCCGCACCAGGTCCAGCGTCAGCAGGCCGAAGCTGATGAAGCCCAGCGTCATCAGCACAAAGCAGGCGCCGCGGTTCCGGCGCAACCAGGCGACGAAGTCCGGGATCGCGAACATCGGTCCTCCCCGAGTAGCTCGCGGCATTCTCGGGCATGGCGGCGGCGGGCCTCGCCGCTGCGGCAGGGTAGGGGGAGGGCAATGCCTGACTGTTGTACGGGGTCTGGCCATCTGGCTAGAGTCGCGGCCTTCCACACCCGGAGGCTCCCGATGATCAACCTGACCGTGAACGGTCGCGCCGTCGCGCTCGACGCCGACCCCGATATGCCGCTGCTTTGGGCGGTCCGAGAAGAACTGCAGCTCACCGGTGCCAAGTTCGGTTGCGGCGCGGCCCAGTGCGGCGCCTGCACCATGCATGTGGCGGGCAGCCCCGTGCGCGCCTGCATGACGCCGATTTCGTCGGTGCAGGGCCCGGTCACCACCATCGAAGGCGTGGCGGGCGACAAGGTCGGCCAGGCCGTGCAGGCGGCCTGGGTCGCCCATGACGTCGCGCAGTGCGGCTACTGTCAGAGCGGCCAGGTCATGAGTGCCGTGGCCTTGCTCAAGAGCAACAAGAAGCCCACCGACGCGCAGATCGACGAAGCCATGGCCGGCAACATCTGCCGCTGTGGCACCTACACCCGCATCCGCGCCGCCATCCATGCGGCTGCGGCGCAGCTCGCTTGAGGAGCCCGACATGCTGAATCCGAGACGCATCGACCAAGCGCTGACGGGCGGCCTGTCCCGTCGCGCCTTCGTCACCACCACCGTCGGCGGCGCCGTCGGCCTGGCCCTCCTGCCCGGCGTGTCGCTGGCGCAGGACGGCAAGGCCAAGCCCGGCAGCAAGCCGACCGAGCAGCCGCTCGCCTTCGTCACCATCGCGCGTGACGGCACCACCACCATCCTGTGCAACCGCATGGACATGGGCCAGGGCATCGAGACCGGCCTGGCCATGATCTGCGCCGAGGAGCTGGACGCCGACTGGAGCAAGGTTCGCACCGGCTTCGGTGACCAGAAGGGCGCGTATGTCGACCCGCTGTTCGGCATGCACCTGACCGGCGGCTCCAACTCGGTGAAGAACAGCTACCAGCAGTACCGCGAGCTGGGCGCGCGCACCAAGGCCATGTTGCTGGCCGCAGCCAGCGAGAGCTGGGGCGTGCCGGCGGCGTCGCTGAAGGCCGAGAACGGCGTCATCAGCGGTGCGGGCAAGACGGCCGGCTACGGCGAGTTCTTCGACGCCGCGATGAAGCAGGCGGTCCCCGAAGCCGTCACGCTGAAGGACCCCAAGGCCTTCAAGCTCATCGGCCAGCCGACCGGCCTGGTGGTCTCCAAGGCCAAGAGCACGGGCACCCAGGCCTATGGCATGGATGTGCAGCTGCCCGGCATGGCGGTGGCCGTCATCCAGCGCCCGCCGGTGTTCAACGGCAAGATCGCCAAGCTCGATTCGGCCGAGGCGCTGAAGGTCAAGGGCGTGAAGGCCGTGCTGCCGATCACGCTGGACCGCGGTGGCCAGGGCGTGGCTGTTGTCGCCACGGGTTATTGGGCCGCCAAGAAGGGCCGTGACGCGCTGAAGGTCGACTGGGACCTGGCCGGCGTCGGCAAGCCCGACACCACAGCACTCACCCAGCAATACCTGGCGCTCGCCAAGACGCCCGGCACGCCGGCACCCAAGCCCGAGTTCCAGGCCGACGTGAGCGCCTGGAGCAAGGCGCCGAAGAAGATCACGGCGGACTTCGTCTTCCCCTACCTGAACCACGCGCAGATGGAGCCGCTGGCCTGCACGGTGGACCTGCAGGCCGACCGCTGCGACGTCTACTACGCGTCGCAGATGCCCGGGCTGGACGCGATGGCGCTGGCCAAGGCGGTGGGCCTCAAGCCCGAGCAGGTGCAGATCAACGTGCAGATGGCCGGTGGCGGCTTCGGCCGCCGGGCCACTCCCGCCTCCGAATGGCCGCGCGAGGCGGCTGCCGTGGCCGTGGCGCTGGCCCAGGCCGGCCAGCGCATGCCGGTCAAGGTGATCTGGAGCCGCGAGGACGACGTCAAGGCCGGCTACTACCGGCCCATGACCGTGCACCGCGCCGAGATCGGTTTCGACGCCAAGGGCAAGATCGTCGGCTGGCAGCACCGCATCGTCAGCCAGAGCATCCTGAAGGGCTCGCCGCTGGAGGGCTTCGGCTACCAGAAGGGCGTGGACGGCACGACCACCGAGGGCATGCGCGAGCCCTACGAGTTCCCGATGAACCTCAGCGTGCACCACCCGGACGTCAACGTGCCGGTGCTGTGGTGGCGCTCGGTGGGTTCCACGCACACCGCCTACGTGATGGAGACGCTGGTCGACGAGATCGCGTTCGCCACCAAGCAGGACCCCGTGGCCTACCGGCTCAAGCTGATGGAAGGCAACCCCAAGGCGGCGCGCCACCAGCAGGCGCTGCAGGCGGCCGTCGACAAGAGCGGCTACGGCAAGCGCAAGCTCAAGCCCGGCCAGGCCTGGGGCGTGGCGGTGCACGAGAGCTTCGAGTCCGTCGTGGCCTACGTCGTCGTGGCGAGCATGAAGGGCAAGGGCAAGGACCGTCAGCCGGTGCTGCAGGAAGTGCATGCCGGCGTGCACTGCAACCTGTGCGTGAACCCCAAGGCCGTCGAGACGCAGGTGCAGGGCGCGGCCATCATGGCGCTGGGCACGACGATGCCCACGCACCGTGTGACGTTCAAGGACGGTGTCGTCGAGCAGAACAACTTCTACGACATGGCCATGCCGCGCATCACCGACGCGCCCAAGGTCATGACCGTCAGCATCGTCCCCAGCAGCGAGCCGCCCAAGGGCATGGGCGAGCCTGGCCTGCCGCCGCTGGCGCCGGCCCTCGCCAACGCGGTGGCACGCCTGACCGGCCAGCGCCAGCGCGAGCTGCCGTTCAAGTTCGCCTGAGTTCGGCGGGCATCAAGAGGGCGGGCCTGCGGGCCCGCCTTCTTTTTTCTCTGGCGCTCAGGCTTCCGGGGCCGGCGGGTAGCCGGCTTCGGCCAGCGCGGCGGACAGCGTGTCGCGCGGCAGCGTGCTGTCGACCTGGGCCGTGCGGGTGGCCAGGTCGACCTGCACGCCGGCTCGCGCGTCCGCCTCCTTCAGCGCCTGGGTGACGGCGGCCACGCAGTGGCCGCAGCTCATGTCGGGCAGGTTGAACCGGTACATCGTGGGGGCTCCTGAGATAGCGCAAGGCGGGCGGGCATCCTAGTCCTGACAATCTTCCCCATGAACTCCCTGCGGTTGAAGATTTCGGGCATGACCTGCGCGAGCTGTGTGCGCCGCGTCGAAAAAGCGCTGCTGAAGCAGCCGGGCGTCGTGTCGGCGGCCGTCAACCTGGCGACCGAGACCGCCAGCGTCGCGCTGCAGGACGGCGCCGCCACCGCGCCGCTGCTGGCCGTGCTGGCCAAGGCCGGCTACCCCGCCACGCTGGACGAGCCGCTGCGCACGCCGTGGTCGCAGACCGGCTGGCCGGTGCTGATCGGCGTGCTGTTGAGCCTGCCGCTGGTGGCGCCCATGCTGCTGGGGCACCAGGCGATGCTGCCCGGCGGGTGGCAGTTTGCGTTGGCGCTGCCGGTGCAGGCCGTGCTCGGCGCGCGTTTCTACGTGGCCGGCTGGCGGGCGCTGCGCGACGGCAGCGGCAACATGGACCTGCTGGTTGCCCTGGGCACCAGCGCGGCCTTCGGGCTGTCGTTGTTCGAGCTGCTTCAGGGCCGCGAGCATGCGCTGTACTTCGAGTCGGCCGCCGTCGTCATCACGCTGGTGTTGCTGGGCAAATGGCTGGAGGCGCGTGCCAAGCGTGGCACCGGCGAGGCCATCCGCGCACTCGGCCGCCTGCAGCCCGAGACGGCCCGCGTGTTGCGCGACGGCGTGGAGACGGAGCTGCCGGTCGCCGCCTTGCGTGTGGGCGACCTCGTGCGCGTGCGGCCCGGCGAGCGGCTGCCGGTGGACGGTGTCGTCAGCGAAGGCCACAGCGCCGTCGACGAGGCGCTCATCACCGGTGAAAGCCTGCCCGTGCCCAAGGCTGCGGGCGATGCCGTCACCGGCGGCGCCGTCAACGGTGAGGGCCTGCTGGCCGTGCGCTGCACGGCGCTCGGCGCCGAGACGCGGCTGGCGCGCATTGCCCGCTTCGTCGAGCAGGCCCAGGGCGCCAAGCCGCCCATCCAGAAACTGGTGGACCGCGTCTCGGCCGTGTTCGTGCCGGTGGTCGTGGGCCTGGCGTTCATCACCTTCATGGCCTGGGGCCTGGCGCGCGGCGACTGGGGCGCGGCGCTGCTGCATGCGGTCGCCGTGCTCGTCATCGCCTGCCCCTGCGCGCTGGGCCTGGCGACGCCGGCCGCGCTGATGGCCGGCATGGGCGCGGCGGCGCGGCAGGGCATCCTCATCAAGGACGCCGAGGCGCTGGAGCTGGCACGGCAGCTCGACGTCATCGCCTTCGACAAGACCGGCACGCTGACCGAAGGCCGGCCCAAGCTCGTCGCGCATAGCGCGCCGCTGGCGCTGGCCGCCGCGCTGCAGGCCGGCAGCGAGCATCCGCTGGCCCGCGCCGTTCGCGACGCGGCGGGGCCGGTGGCGCCGGCATCGGCCCTGCAGGCCGTGCCGGGGCGGGGCGTGCAGGGCGAGGTCGACGGCCAGCCGCTGGCGCTGGGCAGCGCGCCCTGGCTGACAGGGCTGGGCTTGCAACTGCCCGAGGATGCCCAGGCCGAAGCGCAGCGGGCGCAAGGGCACAGCCTGTCGTGGCTGGCGCGGCTGGGCCGTCATGCCGATGACAGGCCCGAGGTGCTGGGCTGGCTGGCCTTTGGTGACGAGATCAAGCCGGCGGCGGCGGAGGCTGTGGCGCGCCTGCAGGCGCTGGGCCTGCGCACCGTGCTCATCAGCGGCGACCACCGCGCCGCCGCCGAGGCCGTTGCGCGGCGCCTGGGCATCGCCGAGATCCACGCCGACGTGCTGCCGGAAGACAAGGCCGGCATCGTCACCGGCTTGAAGGCCGGCGGCCGCGTCGGCATGGTCGGCGATGGCCTCAACGACGCGCCCGCACTGGCCGCGGCGGACGTGGGCCTGGCCATGTCCACCGGCACCGAGGTGGCGATGGCGGCGGCCGGCATCACGCTGATGCGCGGCGACCCGCGGCTGGTGGCCGACGCGATCGAGGTGTCGCGCCGCACGGTGGCCAAGATCCGCCAGAACCTGTTTTGGGCCATGGCCTACAACGTCGTGGGCATTCCGCTGGCGGCGCTGGGCCTGCTGAGCCCGGTGTTTGCCGGCGCGGCAATGGCTTTGTCCAGTGTTTCGGTGGTTAGCAATGCGCTGCTGCTGACGCGCTGGCATCATGGACCCTCCTCCCCCCGCAAGCCCTCGCCATGAAGATCATTGCCCTCAGCGGCGCGCTGCGCCGCGCCTCCTACAACACCGCGTTGCTGCGCGCGGCCATCGAGCTGGCGCCGGCCGGCGTCACGATCGAGCTGCGCACGTTGCACGGCATTCCGCTGTACGACGGCGACCTGGAGGCCGAGGGCATCCCGGCCGCCGTGACCGAACTGCGCGAAGCCATCCGCGCCGCCGACGCGCTGCTGATTGCCACGCCCGAGTACAACAACTCCATCCCCGGCGTGCTGAAGAACGGGCTGGACTGGCTGTCCCGCCCCAGCGGCGAGGGCACCAAGCTGTTCGGCGGCAAGCCCACGGCGCTCGTCGGCGCCACGCCCGGCGGCTTCGGCACCGTGCAGTCGCAGGACGCGCTGCTGTCCGTGCTGCGCAGCTTGGGCAACGACTTCTGGATGGCGGGCCGCCTCATGGTCTCCAAGGCCGGCACGGTGTTCGACGCCGACGGCCAGCTCGTCGACGACAAGGCGCGCGAGCAACTGCAGCAGTTCGTCGCCGGCTTCGTGGCGTTCGTGAAGGCGAGGGCCAAGTGAGCCTGCACATCGAACGCATCACCAGCCACGTCGGCGACGTGGGCGGCATCCCCATCCAGCGCGCGCTGCCGAACAAGGGCCGCCGCATCATCGGCGCGTGGTGCTTCGCCGACCACGCCGGCCCCGCCACGCTCGCGCCCGAGCAGCGCATGAACGTCGGCCCGCATCCGCACACGGGGCTGTCCACCTTCAGCTGGATGATCGAGGGCGAGATCCTGCACCGCGACAGCCTGGGCTCCGAGCAGGTCTTGCGCGCAGGTCAGGTCAACCTGATGACGGCGGGCCACGGCATCTCGCACAGCGAGGAGTCGCTGACCGACCGCATCCACCTCGCGCAGCTGTGGATCGCGCTGCCCGACGCCGAGCGCGAGCGTGCGCCCAGCTTCCAGCATTTCCCCGCGCTGCCGCGCTGCGCCGTGGGCGGCTTCGACGGCACGCTGCTGGTGGGCGAGCTGGATGGCCAGCGCTCGCCGGTGCCCAGCTTCACGCCGCTGCTGGGCGTGGACCTGGCCGCCGACGGCCCGGCCAATGCCGTCATCGCACTGCGGCCGGGCTTCGAGCACGGGCTGATGCTGCTGGAGGGCGAGGTCGAGGTGGCGCCGGCCGGCCACGACGCGGTCGAGACGGTGACGCCGGGCACGCTGCTCTACATCGGCCCCGGCTGCGAGTCGGTCGAACTGCGCTGCACGGCGGCCACGCGGCTGCTGCTGCTGGGCGGCGAGCCCTGGGCCGAGCCGCCGCTGCTGTGGTGGAACTTCGTCGGCCGCGAGCCGGCGGAGATGCAGGTCTGGGCCGAGGACTGGGCGCGCGCCGATGGCGGGCGCTTCGGGGCGGTAGCCGGCTACGTCGGCCCGCGCCTGGTGGTGCCGCCGGTGCCGGCGCTGCGCAAACCCTAGCCGGCGCGTGCGCTCTTGACGAGCGCCTCGATGCGCGGCGTCGTGTTCACGGCCACCAGCTCGATCTGCGGGTTGGCCTTGGCGAACACGCGGAACAGCTCGTCGGTGAAGCCGTGGCCCACGTCGGTGACGCCGTCGAAATCGATCTCGGCGCGCTTGAAGGTCGTCAGCCGGGAACCGACGCGGCGGGCCGCGGCGCGTGAGTCCAGCGCCTGGCCTTCGGTCGTCAGCAGGCGCAGCTGCACGCGGGTCTGGTCGAACTCGATGCCGTCGCCGGCGATGCTCCAGGCCTCCATGACGCCGTCCAGCGTGCGCGTGGTGTTCAGCGCGATGGCCATGTAGATGCTGCTGCCCTGCCGCGGCAGCGCCCGGCCTCGTTTCCAGCCGCTGCTCTCCCACGCGCGGCGTTGGTAGGCAGTGTTGTTGGCGTGGATGTCGAACACGTCGGCGAGCTGGCTGCTGAAGAACAGGCCGCGGCCGGTGTGGGCGTCGGGCGCGCTGGTGAGCCGTCCCTTGCTGAGCTCCAGCATCGCGTGCTGGGTGTCTTCGAGGTTGAAGGCGGTGCAGATCTTGTCGAACACGCCGCAGCCGTCGTCGCTGACGAGCAACTGAACATGCGACGGCGTCTGGCGCAGCGACACGGTGACGCTGCTGCCGCCGGAATGGTCGGCCGCGTTGTTGACCAGCTCCGTGAAGCCATGCTGCACCATGCGCTCGACGTGTTTGGGCAGCGCGAAGTGCGGCGCGAAGTCGCGCTGCCAGGGCAGGTCTTCCTGCAGGCCGTAGAGGGTGTAGGAGCGCGCCACCTGCCGCAGGCTGCCGGGCGAGAACGTCGGCCGGCGCGCCGTGCCCGAACGCAGCAGCCAGCCGGCGTCCACCAGCCGCTTGAGCGCCGAGAGCGCCGCGCGGTGGCTCGCGCCGGTGCGCTCCTCGATGTGGGCGGCCAGGTCCAGCGAATGTTCGCCCGCCGCCGCGGTGATCCAGTTCGTGAGGTGATCGAGCACCAGTCTTGTCATTCGCGCATTGTGCTGACTACTCTCAACCATGGGGGTGGGGCATGCCCGGGCCTCCATAGAATCCCCTACTAGTTACGGCGGGGTTACCAACTAGGTTGGCGCCACCGTCGGCCCAGATTTCTCAACTCCTCCGGGGAATTCCCATGCCTCTCGTCTCCATGCGCCAGCTGCTGGACCACGCCGCCGAAAACGGCTACGGCATCCCAGCATTCAACGTCAACAACCTGGAGCAGGTGCAGGCCATCATGGCAGCGGCCGACGAGGTCGGCGCGCCGGTCATCCTGCAGGCCTCGGCCGGCGCCCGCAAGTACGCCGGCGAGCCCTTCATCAAGCATCTCATCCTGGCCGCCACCGAGGCCTACCCGCACATCCCGCTGGTCATGCACCAGGACCACGGCACGTCGCCCAAGGTCTGCGCCGGTGCCATCGACCTGGGCTTCGGCTCGGTCATGATGGATGGCTCGCTGATGGAAGACGGCAAGACGCCGTCGTCCTTCGAGTACAACACCGAGGTGACGCGCAAGGTCGTCGAGATGGCGCACAAGGTCGGCGTCACCGTCGAAGGCGAGCTGGGCTGCCTGGGCAACCTCGAAACCGGTGATGCCGGTGAGGAAGACGGCATTGGCGCCGTCGGCAAGCTGGATCACAGCCAGATGCTGACCGACCCCGAGGAGGCTGCGCAGTTCGTGAAGGCCACGCAGCTCGACGCGCTGGCCATCGCCATCGGCACCAGCCACGGCGCCTACAAGTTCAGCCGCAAGCCCACGGGCGACATCCTGGCCATCAGCCGCGTGAAGGAAATCCACGCGCGCATCCCCAACACCCACCTCGTCATGCATGGCTCGTCCAGCGTGCCGCAGGAGTTGCTGGCCGTCATCAACCAGTACGGCGGCAAGATGAAGGAGACCTTCGGCGTGCCGGTCGAGGAGATCCAGGAAGCCATCAAGCATGGCGTGCGCAAGATCAACATCGACACCGACATCCGCCTGGCGATGACCGGCGCGGTGCGCAAGTTCCTGGCCGAGAACCCCGACAAGTTCGACGCCCGCGAGTGGCTCAAGCCTGCCCGCGAAGCCGCCAAGCTTGTCGCCAAGCAGCGCTACATGGAGTTCGGCTGCGAGGGCCAGGCCGCCAAGATCAAGGCGCGCACGCTGGTCGACATCGCCGGCGCCTATGCGCGTGGCGAGCTGGCGCAGCGCGTCAACTGAGCGCCGAGCGTCGGCTCACACAACAAGAGGGCTGCCCGGGATGGGCAGCCCTTTTGCTTTAATCGGGCCGCCTTTCACACCTGACCTCTCTTGCCGATGGCTTCTGCCCCCGCGCGTGACGTGTCCCGCTCACCCTCCGGTGCCACCGAGGCCACCGCAGCCCAACGCCAGGCCTGGCTGGCCGCGCTGGCTGATGATCGACTTGCCGACCTGACCTATCCGGTCATCATGGAGCGCGGCCGGCAAATCCTGGGCAGCGGCGCCATCCAGCGGCCCGAGTTGCAGTACACGGCCGAGGGCCAGGTGGCCATGCTGGCCACCATCGTCGGCACCGAGCCCTATGAGGTGGGCGTGATGCTCTCGGGCCGCCGCCGCGTGGCTCTGGAGTCGAGTTGCACCTGTCCCCATGCGGAGGACGGGTTTTTCTGCAAGCACCAGGTAGCGCTCGCCCTGCGGCTGCGTGCCGAACTGAGCGGCGAGGCGGTGGAGGTGGGCGCTGCGGCTGCCCGTCAACATGCCGCCACGGTCAAGCGCGCAGCGACCGTCGCGGCCAAGACGGCAGCTTTGCGGGAGTTCCTCCTCGCTCAACCCAGCGCCGCGCTCGTCGAGCGCCTGATGCAACTGGCTGACGAGGAGCCCGAGATCCGGCGGACGCTGCTGGCCTGGCAGGCGACCTCGCAGGCGTCGGGGGATGCCAAGGCCCTGGGCAAGCTCATCACGCAGTTGCTGCCGGCCAAGGACTTTCTCGACTGGCGTGACAGCAACGCCTATGCCCGCAGTGCCGCACAGGTGTTGCCGGTCCTCCAGGGAGCCTTGCAGGCGCAGCCGCCAGCGCAGGCGCTGCAGCTGGCGGAGCAGGCTTATCTGCGCTTGCAGAAGCAGCTGGCAGATACCGATGACTCGGGTGGCCAGCTGGGCGATGTTTGCGCCGAGGTGGGGCGGCTGTGGCTTCAGGCGCTGGCGCTGGCGGGCCCGCAGCCGGCGGCCTTCGGCGACCGGTATGCCGCGATGCGCGACAAGGCGCTGGTGGACCTCATTCCCCATGCCGAGGCGGTGGCGGCCATGGGGGAGCTGGCCGCGCGCCGCTACGGCAGCCGGCTGCGCGAGCGCTATGAGTCAGCGGCTGCCCGACCCCAGCCTGAGCGCAGCAGCTGGTCAGCCAGCGATGGTGGCCTGTGGCAGGCGCGCCACCGCTACCTGGAACACCTGCGCGCCATGGGCGACATGGAGGAGGTGCTGCGCGCGCTGCGGACGTACCTGCTGACCGGGGAGGATCACCTCGCCCTCGTCGAGGAGCTGGACCGGCTGCAGCGCGTGCGGGAGGCTGTGGACGTTGCCCAGCGCGCGCACCGGCTGTTTCCGCAGGACTGGCGCGTCGAGGCCAAGTTGCTCGAACTTTATGAGCGCGACGGCTGGGATGCCGAGGCGCTGGCCGTGCGCGAGGCACGCTTTGCGCGCCAGCCCAGCGCCGAGAACGCGCTGGCCGTGCTGGCCGCGGCCCGCACGGCCAGGCAGCCGGCCGAACCCCTGCGCGAGCGCATGTGGCAGGTGCTGGTGGAGCGCGAGAACCAAGCCCTGGCCAAGTGGAAGCCGCTTTACTCGTTCGGTCGCGAGTCCCGCCCGGAAGGCCCTGACGTGAGCGAACGTCTGGCATGGCTGCTGCAGGAGCAGCGCCTTGAGGACGCGCTGCAACTCGCTGCACCGCCGCGCCGGGCAGCCCTGGCGCTGCTGCAGCGCCTGGCGTTGGCGTTGCCGCGTGAGCGTTACGAAGAGGCGGTACCCTTGCTGAGCCGCTGCTTCGACGCATCCATGCCCTCGGCCGCCAGCCCGTATGCCGACGTGCTGGCACTCGTGCACCAGATCGCCGAGCGCCTGCCCGAACCGCGCC
>JACCDP010151374.1_pt1 | contig 21853 bp, 27 predicted proteins | sample 7445841 | NCBI WGS metagenome assembly JACCDP01 (sample SAMN15323441, study PRJNA562643) | freshwater metagenome | isolation source: river surface water | place: USA:Blue River Watershed | collected 2017-08-17
AACCATTAGTTCCAGCTATTCCAGAAGATCCGCTTGTGCCATTGACGCCACTAGTTCCATCTGCACCAGAAGAACCGCTGCTACCATTAATTCCACTAGTTCCAGCTGTTCCAGAGGAACCGTTTGCTCCATTGATGCCACTAGTTCCAGCTGTACCAGAAGAACCATTTGTTCCGCTAATTCCAGCTGTACCAGAAGAGCCATTCGTTCCGCTAATTCCAGCTGTGCCAGAGGAACCGCTTGTCCCGTTTTCACCACTAGTTCCATTTGAGCCATCTACACCACTGCTTCCAGAAGACCCGTCTTGACCATAGCTGCCTTGTAAATTTACGCTCCAATTTGAATATGTACCTGCGCCTTCTGACGCAAGAACATTAAATTGAAGTTGTTTGGTGGAAGAATTGTAGGATACTACTTCTCCGTTTAACCAAGAATGATCGGCGTATGCAACTACAATGTATTGAGCTGGCGTGTAATTAACGTTATCAACTACAGTTATAGTTATAACGTCAAGAGGATTAATTACGCTTAAATTAAGAGTAGAATTTGAAGTGGTTTGATAGTTTGAGCTAATGCCTGAAGAGCCACTTGTGCCATTCGCACCACTTGATCCAGAGCTTCCGCCGCTTCCTTTTGCTCCGCTTGTTCCAGAAGTTCCAGAAGCTCCTCTTTGACCGCTAGTACCATTTGTCCCAGATCTTCCGCTTGATCCGCTAGAACCACTTTTTCCACTTGATCCACTTGATCCAGATCTGCCGCTAGATCCAGAACTTCCACTTGTATTAGGTCCACTATTACCAGCAGATTGCGAATTTGAACTAATAGAATTCCAATCGGAACCATCACTTACTATTTCGACGACTTCGTATTGACTTAATAAATATGAAGATTGCCCATCTATCAAATCTGGTAAATTAGTATTTAAAGAAACAATACCAGTACCTTTATTTTTTATATAAAAATATCTTCCAGAATAATCCGATACTGATGGCAGGTCTATCGAAACTGAAGAATTAGAATCAACAACAACTACATCATCTCCTGAAACTAAAGAGTAATTGCCACTTTTTATAGCAACGTCTCTTAACAAAGAAACAGAAGAAAGGCTTAAATTACCAGTGTGATTTGCTGCGTTTAAATAAAACGCTCCGCTTTGTCCATTTAATTTATAGGCGTCAACAGCTGGACTATTTTTTGGCAAATATAAAGCGGCAAATACTCCAGTATCAATGTCAACAATAGTAAAATAAGTTCCTGTTGTGCCGCTGATACCAGTTCCCTCTGATCCTATATAATAAATTGGCATTTTTTAAAAGATTAAAAAACAGAAGTAGTTTCTACACTAGCGTTCCATTTAATTGTTGTTAAATTTTCTCCTTTTACCTCTATATGAAAATAATTTACACCTGTATTTTCGTTAATATAAACTGCCCAAGAACCAGAAGAATCATCAGCAACGCCAAAAACCTGACTAACTCCTACTTTCTTTGCTAAACCAGTTTTATTTGCCATCAAACATTTATAATACCAAGCAGCTGCTTTAAAATTAGTCGTATCAAAAGCTGAAATTTCTCCTTCGAAAAAAACAGCATAACCACTTGGAACCAAAAGAGAATTTGGGTTATTTGTTGATAGTTCTAATAGGCCAGAACCAGTCGAAACTCCACTTAAATTAAAAGTTCCAGAAAGAGCGTTGTATTGATCACTTGATAAATGATAATATTCTCCGCTAACGCCACCTTGTAAACCAAATAGAGTATTATGTATATCAGAAATATCAACAGATGATACTGTTGATTGAATTCCACTAGAAACTTCAACAACAGATATTTCTGTCTGATTACCAGATACAGTAACTTGTATGATATCGCATGACATTATAATACTCCTAATGAAGTTATATTAGTTTCAACTTCAACGTTACCTTTCAGTACTTTTTGTATTGTATTGTCTGCGTATCTAACCATCACATCATATTTTAATGTTCCAGGATGCAATAAAGAAGTCTGATCTGGAGTCATCGATAAATTTACGATTCCACTTAATTCGTTAGTGACAGAGCATCCTAAATTTTGGATAACTGGCAAATAATAATCCTGTCTTATCTCAGAATAAACAAATGCGTCTGTTAGATTTATAGGAACGCCATTTGCATTTTTTAACTGAATACTAATATTGTAATTAGTATTTCTTTGAATGCATAAATCATATGATGAAGCGGACATGGTGGCACCTTTTTCCTCTTAAATTTACACAAAAAAGCGCACCATGATGATGCGCTTTTAAATATAAAATTTAAAAAATGTTAAACTCCTGTCCCAGTCAACGTTAAAACTTCATAAACCATATTTTTTGCAATTGTCTGTATTGGGGCAGCTTGATAATAATTATAAGCATAAACAAGTTTATTTAACTCATCAAGATGGTCCTTGGACAATGCTCTAAACTGCTTACTCACTTCGTTTCCATTTACAAAGGTGACAGAAGAGTCTTCGTCAGAAACAGAAACAATATTATTTGTTGGCGAAGAAGAGCCGATTGTTTTAATCGCGTTTCTAGACTTCTTTTTGTAATAGCTGGCTAGATAAAGATGTTTGAAGATATCCTGCTCTTCTCTAGCAAGGTCTATTCCTGTGCCGCTATAAGAAGTAAAAATCAAATTATTTAGCTCCCCTACATTGGCATTAAGCCAGCCAGAAATAGAGCTTATATTTGTTTCATTAGTGTCAGCATCAAATTCGTAATAAAAAATATCACTAGCTATTTGTCCTAAATTAGCCATTTAAAATTTTATTTAATTTTTCCTTTTGCTCTTCTGAAAATAAAGCTTTTGCTTGAGGCTGTGGGCTAAAATGTGTTCTGCTTCTAACATTCTGAGTGTCAAACTGCTGCATCAAACGTTTCTTTAAAACTGGTCTAGCTCCAGATGGATCTACTTTTAGCTTCATAGCTAAACTTCTGATTTCTTCACTAGACATCCCATCTAAATTTTCTTCAAAAATTCTTCGATTAGCTGTGCCGAAGATGTTGATTTCTCCAATGCCGAGAGCGCTCTCTAATTGACGTATTTTTTTTCTATATTCAGGAGAATTTTTATCTTGAATAGAGTTAATTTCGTCAATTAAGCTTTTCCTATTTTGTTCAGTAGATTGTCCAGTAGATATCTCCATACTACATATTACTTTAATCTTTACACTTTTCTAAAAGAGAAAGAATAAAAAACCCGCCCATTTCTGGGCGGGTTTGTTAATTTTGTATCGTTTAGTGTTAGACGATCTTTCCGACGAGAGCGCGGGTATCAAGGATGATACGACCCTCTTCCATCGAACCGAAGTAACCAATCTTGTTCTGACGAATGCTGTATTGGTCATCGGCAACCAGAGTAAACTCGGAGTTTGAATCTGGATCGGTAGCGACAACACGGAGAAGGGACTCGCGTGAACGGTCGATACCAACGAGGATTTCAGTGTTAGCGCCATCGAATACGGCTGAACCTGTACCACCAGCAGTTGTGTAGTTGGTGGAGGCAGCAGCTGTGTCGAAAATGGTGTTGAATTTCTGGCCTTTGCCCATTTCGTTGAACTCAAGGATAGAAACACCATAGAAGCTGGGGATACCAGCGCTGCCGTAAACGGCCATACGCATTGCATCTGGAGCGGCAATACCTACTGTTGAACCAGCCTCTGTGCCAGTGGTATCAGTGATACCAGCAACAGTGTTGATTGGGTTGTAGGCCATAGCGCGGATCTGCTCAACGATTTCTGGCGAAACCAGAAGATCGGTCAGACCTGTGCGTCCGCCAGTGGCGGGTGTGCCTTTAGCCCAAGAGGTATTGATGCGTTTTGCGAGCGTCAGAAGCTCGTTCAAGTCAGCAAGCAGGAAACGACCAGCTTGATTTGAGCGTTGAACGTGAGCTTTGCCATTTGTGCTAGCGTTGGCCAGAGCAGCCATTACCAGAGTGGCGGAAGTACGCTCCTGCTTGAGGAGGATTTCCTGAGCCATACGGGTGAATGTCTTGGCGACAACATCCATACGATGCTTGGCGGCATATTTACGGTCGAATGAAAGGGCGCTATCTAATGTATAGGTAGCAACTTTCATCTCCGATACTGTGGGAAGGACTTGGTTTGTGGGAAGTCCACCAGCTACAGACTGTGAATATACGGTGATGTAGTCCTCGTCGTTAATGTCGAAATAAAGATCGAGGGGGATGCTGGGATTATCGTCAGCGTTGAAGGGAAGAGTTGAGAACAGGTTGCTCAGTGTAGGAGCGTTGTTAACAACTTCCGCGAGAACGGGACCGATAAACTCAGCGAGTGCGACTTGAGCATCATAAGCAACAGTGCGATTGCGGCTAGCCATTGCTTTGATAAGCTCAATTTGTTCTGGAGTGCGCTTTAATGTGATTTTCATTTAAGATAATTCCTTTCTTATTACATGCGCAGACCAACTACGGCGAATGTACCGGAGAACTGGTCGTTAAGGTTTGCTGTTGAGGTGAGTGGTGAGCGGGTGCCTGTACCGAGTACAAGACCGAGCTTACCAGCGTCATCATGGGCGCAGCCTGTTACTTTACCGGCGCTGGCGGAAAGCTTGAATGCGTCACCAACGGTAAGAGTACCGTCGATAGCCGCTGGTCCAAGTGTAAATACGCCGCGTGTAGCGACTGGTACAGCTTGACCAGGGAGAACGCACATAAGCTCTTCAGCCTTCTGGCGATAATAGAGAAGCTTTTCACCGTTTTCATCAGTTTTTGCTGTCTGACGAAGAGTGATGCCAAGGCAGTTTGTCAGATCGCCAGAAGCGGCGGGAGTGACTTTAAGATTTACCTTGGGGTATGAGTTTGCACCGACGAATGGATAGTCGGTTTTGCCGAGATAAGAATCAGAAGCGTAAGAAACTGGGTCTAGGTCAAAGTTGCCAGCGGAAACTTTAACGAAAACACCAGCATCACCGCCACCAACTCCTGTGACGCTATCGTTGACGGAGGCGTCAGCGAGAGCATACATATTTACTACATCATGATCGTCGTATTGACGAAATGGTAATAGACGAAGTGCCATATTATTTTCCTTTAGTGTTGTTTACAGTTAATTTTTATTATTTAGAATAGCTTACGCTAATATTTTCGCGAGAGAAAGCTTTTGCGAACTTCTCACGGAAAGATTGTTCGACAGCGATTTTGCTATCGGGAGCTTTGTTGGTGGCTGTTGCGTTTTCGAGCGCAGCGGCAACGTCAGCTTTTTTCTCTTCTGTTTTTACCTCTGCATTTGCGGTGGTAGAAGCTTTGCTGACTTCTTTGAGGCGAGCCTCGACTTGCTCTGCGATTTTCTTTTCGATCTCAGCAGCCTGAGCCTTGATGAATTCTTTATTCTTGTGCTTCCAAACAGTAGCAAATTTTTCTTTGTATGAAGCGAATGACTCTTCAGCGGCGTCAAGAGCTTGAACTTCCGAGAGTATAACTTTACGATCATCATCGGAAAGATCGTAGGCGGCATCAAGTTCGCCAACGCGAGCGTTCAGGCGAGCGATGGCCTCTTCTTGAGCTTTGGCTTCTTTAATTTTATTAAGTTCTTCTTGTGTTTTGGCAAGTTCAGCCTTCATTGACTCTACTGAAGCGACGGTCTCATTGTAAAGCTTCTCAGCCTTTTCTTTGGCTTCTTTCTCAGAAGCAATGGAGTCGCGATACTCTGCGTCTTTTTGTTTGATAGCTTCTGCGAATTGGCTAGTCATTGAAGCAACAGCCTCTTCGCCGAACTTCTTCTCAAGAAGAGCAGACTTTAACTCTGCGATTAATTTTTCTAAGTCCATATGGTTTATATTTTTTACATTTTTTATTGTAAAAATGGAATTTGATTTTTTATTTGATAGAAATGCAGCTACTTCTTGCTTGTAATCAGCAGAAGAATCTTCCATCTCTAAATCCTCATTCATCTCTTCATTTTCCTCTTCGTCTTCTGAGCTTTTCAGAGAGAACGTTGCATTTTCGTCTAACGATACAACTCCATTTACTTGAGCGGCTGGATTTGTAGTGAAGCCTCCACCAAGAGGATATATTTCTCCAACAATTAAGCGATAAATTGGAGTTCCGTCTTTCATTTTACCAGAACCGCCTTTGGCCTTTAAAAATTGAGAAAGCTCTTGTACTTGATTAGGGTCTGTAACAATTTCAGCTTCTTTTAATTTCTGACTTCCAATTGCCAAATAATAATTACTAAAACCGATTTCCCAGCTTGCAGATATAGAATTATTGAACGAATCGTTAATATCAGAATTTCTAAGCATCAACGAAGTGAATGCTTTGTCTACTGTTCTATATATAACACCAGCAACAGAAAAATAAAGTGGATCTAAAGTTTTAGCTGCATCAGAATCATCCAAGAATTCATTTGTATCAATTTTATTAAAAGAATAATTAGTTATATGGCCTACTACTCGTTTTTTGTTATGCTCAATATTTAAATATTTGTGCAAAAATCTTTTTGCAATTTTAGACGCAGTAACTCCAGAAATACCGTCTCCATTATTGTTTATCATGTTTGGGACAGCAAGATTAAATGACACTCCGAGCAAATCAGGATTATCTTTTAAATTTATGTTTGGAGATAGCTTTTTTAACTCCTCTAAAGAAGCTTTTGATACTTGAAATTTTTCGTCTCCAAACTTATGGCAAGCGATGGAAATCCCATCTAATTTTGTTCTGTATTTAAATGCCATATTTTATTTTACAGTAGAATGATGCAAAATAGCCGCAGAATATTCATCTAATTGAAATTCGTCTGCTACTTTTACTACTTCATTCATTGGCTGTAATTTTTCTATTTCATCAAAACTAGCCATGCATTTTTGAATATTGGCGACCCAATCATCTCTATTGCTTGACGCTATTACTTTCTTGCAAAGAGTTTCTAAGTTCTCTTTTTGAGTTTTATTTAATTTTTTAACGCTAAATTTTTTAGCGGCAAAGTCTTCAGAAGCTTTCATAAAAGCGTCTATTTCATAAATTGTAGATTGTATATCCTTGCGCGAAGCTGTTGCGCCAATTGGCCTACCTGCACCAGATTCTTTTGGAGCCGCAGTTGGAGTTGGATTTGCTCCTTGTACCATTGGAACTCCGCCAACAATAGGATTGTAGTAGCCCTTTTCTCTATCTGTTACAAGTTTGTTTTGAGCGGCATCCATATCATCAACATTTGGCAACTTACCATTATTAATAGACTCAATGCCTTGTTGTGGCGTAAGGATTCCAATTTCCATCAAGCGGCTAATTGTTCTCATGTATTGCACTTCATCCTTGAGATCAATCTCGCTAAACTTGGCTATTGGATAAGATCTAAATCCTAAATCTTTTGATATACGAATAATTTCTGGCTGAAGAATATCATTCAAAAATGCATTGCGAGCTTCTTTTAATCTTTCCATAAAGAAGCCTATTTTTGCGCTTTGACCATTGTATTTATCATCGCCAAGCATTACATTCATCAAACCTTCTTTAATATCTTGGTTCAGTATTTTGTATTTTTCTTCTCCAACTACTTTTTTAAGATCTGGAATTACAAAGTCTGCCTTGGTGGTATAGTCGGAAACAAGAACGCGACCCACGCTTTCGTTCATAAATAAGTTTTGCATGGCTGTCATGTTCGCTGGATTAATTCCACCCTTGTCTGGTTCTGCGCCCATAGTGATAAGCAAAATAACATTTTCGACAGTTCTGGCAATTGCTTGATCAATGTGTTTTAATTCTATTTTGGCGTTTACATCCTCAAGAACTGGATAAGCAAATGGGATAGCGAATGGTTCATAATCTTGTTTTTTGTAAAATGAATAAAGCAAAAATTTTGGATCAAGCTTCATCTTCAATCCGTCGCGAAAATATTGTTTCTTTTTTATTTGATCTTGAACTTCTTGAGGAAAGCCTTTCAATAATTCAACATCTTCGTCAGTTTTTGGATTCTTTAATTTTTCAAGCTCGTACTCCGACAATACTTTTTCATATACAGCCTCCGCAAATGAACTTGATATCTTTGCTACGATATCGTATGGATTAATAAGGATATAACGAAGAGGAACTTGGTTATTGACGATTCCGTTTTCGCTTAAACCAGAGAGTAGTTTAAAATCTTCTGCGTTGAATTTTCCATCGATGCGGTAATAAAAAATATTACCACTACGATAGTATTCGCGAAAATACTGGTCTTTTAATTTCCAAAGCTTTATTTTTTTAAACCATTTGTTGAAAAATTCTCTGCTGCGCTCGGTTCCGCCTTCTAAATATATATCTGTATTTGCGAACTCGGTGGCGATGTCTATTGTATTTCTAACGATGGCAACATTAGCATAAGCCTTTTGGCAGAGTAAAATTGCATCTCTTACGTCAACGCCATCTTTAGAGAAGTCGTAAGGCAGCATTCCTTGACTTAAAAGAGCGTACCTTCTAATATTAGCGTCTGTCCCATTTGCCGGAACTCTAATCTGAGTAGACTTGCTGGCGGCGGTTGATCTTGATGCCTTAGAAATATCAGTGAAATAAGAATCTCCAACTAGCTTTGGCTCAAAATTATTTTGACCGATAGGCTGTGGAGCTTTAAATCTATTCCAATAATCTGATTTTTTATTATATTCTCTTGGCATTTTGTTATAATAAAAGTTACACTAAAAGTTAAGAAAGTACTTTTTCATCTATAGATAAAATGTCATCTTCTGAACAATATTTAACTTCTTTGGTAACGATATTATTGTACTGGTCTTTTAATTCAAATTTAATGTTATCTCCAATATTTATTGTTCTTAATGTTTCCAACCACATAAACCGTGATACATTTTCCCATGAGGAAAAAATTTGATCGTTAATATAAATTTTTAAATTAATTTTTAAAACAGAAGAGCAGTTATAAAAAGATGCTTTGACTGAATTATCTATTTTTTTTACCAAACAACACATTTCTTTTGCCAAAAAATTTAGATCATCCCATCTAGTAAAAAATAATTGCTTCTCTGAAATTTTATAAAAATATTGAGCGGGAATAAAATGTATCTTATCCTTAAAATTAATTAGCGAATGCGCGAAACAATCTTCATAAGCCATCCAAGGGCTAATTTTTGATAAAACTTTTTCGCTTTCAAACTCCTCTTCGGAGGTTGGGTAACAAAAAAAGCTCTCAAAAAAATCTATATTAACAAAAAAATGATTAGTGTGATAATATAAGCCAGGCACAAAAGAGCCATCTGGCATTTTAAAAAAACTATCTCCAATAACGCAGAGCTTTTTGTCCGAAACGTTTAAGATATTTAAATTTTCTTTGTAATAATCTATGTTATTTGTTAAGACATCGTCTTCTGTATACAGAGCGTTGCTAAAACCAAGTTTTTTTGCTAAATTAAAAAGAAGTTTTGTATTTTTTGCGATAGTTGGGTCTACGTTTGAATTAAAAATAAACCTATTTACATTCAATGAAGATAAATCTATATAAACACATGTGGTATTGGGTCTATTTTTCAAAAAACATTTTTTTTGATACAAAGCTGATTTTTCAATTTTTTCTTTATTTAAAATAATATAATCGACTAAATTTTCTATTTCATCATCAACGGCACAACCAGAACATAAAATAATTGGAATTGAAAGTTTCTTCAATTCTTGTATTTGAGTTTTTAAAGTTAATTTTTTTCTATCAGAGTTTGGAAAAGAATTTATTAAAATAACATTTTTCATCTTGCGAAAAACGGAACGAAAGTTGATTGAGAAATATTAACCTTAACATCGTTCATATCAAAATAAATCTTTGCCATCCAGTTTCCAAGAACCAAACAAGAATAAGAGTCCTTTCTTGTTTTTTCTGCTCCACTTTGTTTTTTTAATTCTGGTGGCAGATCAAAACTTTGATGTCCATTAGCTGTTGTTGTGGGAATAATAAGAGAGCATTGAGCCTTTACTAATTCAATCATATCAGCCTGATGATCAACAAAGTCAACCATTTTTGCTTCTAAGCTTTGGCCGTCTTCTTGATCTCTAATAAATTTAAGATTTTTGATTGGAATATTTTTGCTTTTTTGTGCAGAAAAGTCATTGTCTACAGCTTCGGCTGCAAATAATATTTTTCTATGATCAAAATTTGATTGCAGCAACTCATTAGCATATCTTATCCAGTTGCTGGTTGGAACTCGTAAATAGCAAATCTTATTCGTGCTCTTGTTATAAGAAGATCTAGCTTTTCTTAGCTCATCTTGATAAATTTCAGGAGTATCAAAATCTGCTTCAAATGTTTTAACTTCTATCTTGCTATTTTTAAAAAGCTCACTTTCGTTTGCGGCGTTGATGAATTGCAAACCTCCGTTGTAGTCACCGCACATCGCAACAATATTAAAGTTGGTTAGCAAATAATGAAAATATTCAATATGCTTTCTTAAATTTGTTCCCGATAGGCCATAATTATGAACGAGAGTGCCTTTGCGGCTCGTCTTGTCCAACTTTATAACATTCATGGCGAAATCGTCAGAAGATTCATTTTCTGCCCAAGATGGGTCAAAACTTAAAATATATTCAGCATTCTTTTCTCCAGCAAGTTCAATGCACTGACCCTCGCCAACCTTTATAGTGCATTCGTGCATCTTGCTTAACTTAAAATATCCAGACGAATCATCAACGAACTGAGATCCAAACTCTCGTTTAAATTGAGACTCTGACATTGTAGCTTTAGCCTGAGTCAACAAACTTTCGTCGTATAACCCATGAGGTGCAATATCATAACTAAAGTGTAAGATTGCCCTTGTTGCAGCGCCCTTGGCATTTTTTTCTGGCGTAACGATAAGGTTTTCATACTGCTTATAAAGCTTATACATGTATTCAAATTGATAAGAAGCAGAAGAAAGAACGATAATTTTATTGTTTGGCCAAACAAACCTGTCTTCCTCTTTCATTTCTCCGCGTTTTATCAATTCGGTCTCTAGATCATAAACTTGTTTTCTCTCTGTTGGGTTCTGCACTACAGAAAGGAACGGAATAATTACTTCGTTAAAAATACGATCTGGCATAAGCAAGAATTCATCAATCATCATGCGGTGAAAGCGAAAACCACGAAGTTTTTCACCGTCACCCAAGGGCAAACAAGTTATTTTGCTTCTGCCAAATTCCATAGTCCATTCGTCCGAGCTTTTTGATACTTTGGTCATGCATTGTTTCAAAAATGTAGCGTTGGGCTTTTCGGCAATCTCTTCTATCTTTCTAAAAATCATTTTTGCCTGACGAAACGTTTTACTAACAATTCCAATATGAACTCCTTGATTCAATATCGCATCCAAAGATGCAAAAACAGCACAAGTAAAGCTCTTCGATAATCCACGGCTCCACACCATCATGGAGTAATCTGTTTCAAACATGGTTTTGATTGCCATGTGTTGAAATGGAAACAGCTTTACGCCGCAGATAATTTCTGAAGAGAAAGAGATGTTTGAGCGCAAAAATTTATAAAGCAAAATCTTTGCTTCTCTTTCTTCCAAGAACCCCTGTTTAGACAGGATTTCTTCATTTACGTTGCGAAATGGAGATTTTCTTTTTTGATTTCCTTCGATCCAAGCCATGATGAGTCCTTGTCTAAAAAGTATTGAATGTCCACGTCCCAAAGGATGCTTCCAATTGCAGTCAACTTAGGAATTAAAATTTCACTATTCGATCTGTTTCCAGAAAATACAAATTGGCAATATCCAGCAAACTCATGCTGCAATAATCTCATATTATGGTAGATGAATTTAAGATTAGCCTTATGAGGAGTAAAGTCATTGTTATTTTTTATACGATCTAAGGAAGATTCTACAACAATATACAAATAACATTCCATGCTTTTGCATCTTTCTAGTTCACGTCTGAACCTTTCTAAATTTTCCCCAACAAGAGTCCCTTTAAAATCAGATTCTGATTTGCGATCAACAAATGTTTTTGTATAATTTGTCCCACTTGCAGTATAATCCCCGAAATCTAACTTAACACTTTTTTGATTCTTGAATGTTAGTGGCTGCTGCTCTCTAGTATCTATAAAAATATTAACATTGGAATAGTCTTCGTGGAACTTTTTTGGCAGAGATCTCCTAAACATTGGGTTTATTTTTAATTCATCGCAGATTTTTGAATATGTGCCAAAATGTTTTTTATAAATGTCTATAGAAGGCATTTCGCTAGTTTCTAAGTCTAAGTGGCATGGTGCATATTTTAAACCTTTATTCTCTATTCGATTAACAAGCATTTTTTTTATATATTCTTTTACAATTTCTGGCTTTTCTATCTCGCACCAACGCAACAACTGCTCTCTATTGGCAAAATCATTTTGAAAATAAGACTCCTTGTCTTTAAAAGGCAAAAGAGTGCCTGTTAAAAGATTTTTCCTAGGATAATGGGCAATATAATATTCATTAAGAGAAACTTTATGCTTCTTTAAATGTGCGTGCAAGCTCCTTTCTGAATTAAAGGAACTATTGCATATTTTGCAACAGTTGGAGTCATTAAACTGCATCATCTAATGATATTCCAAGAATACGAGCTTTCCATTCTACCATAGTTTCCATCTTTTTAGCTTCATCTGCAACTAATGACTTTTGCATTTCAGCAATTTTTATCATATTAGCTCTTTCTTCTTCGTCTTGAAATAGTTGAACTATAGAAAGTATAGAAGCATTCTCCTTTTGTTTAGAAGAGATTCTTTCTCTACGGTCTCCTTGCAGTTTTTTAATCAAACTTTCGACGCGACCTTCGCATTGATGATATTCACTACTTTTTGCCTTAATGATTTCAGCTAAACGAATACTCATTTCGTTTTGCTCCTGAGTCTCTTCAAACATTTTATTCAATTTATCTAAATGCCTAGAAGTAGTTTCTAAGTTTATAATTTCTTTGCAAACATTCATATATAAATTAACTTCGTCAGCCGTAAGATCAGGCTTGTCCCAAGTCATTCTTATAAATTCCTGCTCAAATATATTTCTATCGTCGAGCGAAGTATAGCAATTAATTATTTTCTGAAACCTTGAATTATTTAAGTTAATACCTAGTTTGTCTATACATACCTTTTGCTGCCTAGTGAGCCTATCTTTATTTATATTTTCTCCAGTAGCATCATTAATCTTATTAGCTATACGCTCAACAGAGCGTGGAACTTGATACTTAGTTCCGAGAGCGCTTTCGCTTTCGACTTGAGGCAAATCCTCAAGAGAACGTATGTAATTCATAACCGTTCTCTGCTCAAGGCTCATCTGAACAACTTGCTTGTCTGGATAAAGCAATTCTGCAATTTTCAAACTAGACAAACCAAGTTTAGTTTGCTGAACAATAAATTCTTTTTGCGCATCAGAGAGAGGTAGATTACCAACTTTTTGGTATTTTGATGTTTTATAATTTATCTTATTCGCAACAAGATAAGCTCTTATAGCTATGCCTTCTTTACTTCTTCCATCTAATTCTTCATTATTAAAGAATTTTTTTGTAATTAGATTTAAATCTGGAAATTCTATAGCAAGCTGCTTTATCTTTTCCCCGTCTTCTGGAGAAAATTTAATTTCATTATTCATAAGTGGTTAAAATATCTTCGTTTTGAAGTATTTTTAAAGCAACTTTCTTGAAAAGCTTTTTTAGATTCTTTATCTGCTTATATCCTGCCTTCTTGCCCTTTTCGTTTGTTTTGTAGCCCATTTCAGCCGCTACTTTTTCTTCATCTGCGCCATCAATATATAATCTAGAATATACTTTATACTGTTTTGGAGCCAAATAAAGTTTCATTTCTTCATGCAGTCTTGAAGCGCTTGATAATATATCAAAATTATTATCAGCCATTCCAAAAACTTTATCATTGTGGCTCTCTATTGAAACACACAGTTTTACATCATAAGCGCTTTTCTTTGTCTTTTCCCATTTCTTATAAAGAGGGCATTCTCCACACTGCTTTCCGCTTGGCGTGATCGAACATGCTGGAGGTTCATTCCCTTGATTGAACTTGCAACCCAAACAAGGACGCGCATAATTAGAATAATTATTGCGCAAAAGATTTTTGATTTGATTGGAGGTTATTCTAGATATCCAAGGCTCAAGTGGTCTATCCTGCTTCCACATATGCCATTTTTTGGAAATATGAAACCTAATTATTTGCGCAACATCTTCATAATCCATCCAAGCTATAGCTCTTAGCTGCCAGATATATCTGTGCTTTTCTATAATTCTATCTATTACTTCTCTTTTGTCTTCGTATTTAATCTTGCGCTTTGTTTTTTGAGCTTCCATATTTAGAGGGAGAAAGGTCTCCAAGACCATTGTGGCGAGTTGGAGCGAACCTTTTAGCTTTTGCTGCTGTTGGATTTTTTGACAGCTCTTCTAAATTGAACTGTCTAAATCCGCCCTCTACTTCAATTTCAACATCAAGTTTTTTGATATCAGGAAGCTCATCAATATCAGTATTATCTTCTGATTCAATTTCAGTATCTTCCCTAGCAATTTTTTTTATCGGCGCCTCTTTTTGAGATTTACCGTTGATTGGCGTACCGCATTTTGAACAAAAATTAGGTGCAAATCCGCTATATTCGTGCTTGCCTCCACAATTTGTACAGAAGATGGTTGCCATATATTTATTTAGTTTATTAACTTTCGCTAAAATTTTCCAACTTTATTAGTATAGTACCTATATCTATATGAATTTCAACCATCTTATCTGTATTTATAATCTTATCCTGTCTGTTCAAAACTAAAATCTTTTCTCCTATGAAGCTGACTACCGGAATTAAGATTTTTTATTTTCTTTACGATGAATTTTAAAATTTCACTTCTTTTTATATCTTCTTCTGTAAATTCGAACGAGAAAATTCCATGCTGTGAGGAACTCTCATCTGAAAATAAATTGTAAAAGTCGATAAATCCATTTTTACCTTTGATGTCTGATTGCATAAAATCTCCGCATAAGAAAATTTTACTCCCTTCGCCAATTCTGGTGATGAGGGTTGTAATTTCCTTTGCTGTGAAATTTTGGACTTCATCGGCTATGACTATCTTATCAGTAAGAGTGCTGCCTCTTAAGAAATTGATTGGTGTTGCTGAAACCCTACCTTCATCTTTAAGTCTATGAGCGTCAGTCGGTTCAATCATTTCTTGAATTTTGTCTTCAAGAGGGAGGAGATATGGCTGAAACTTTTCGCCAACTGTTCCTGGCAGCGAGCCAAGAGATTTTTCGCCGCTTTCAGCGATTGTTCTAATATAGATAATATCTTTTTCATTGTGGTTGATAAGGTTAAGTGCCGCATAAACGGCCATGAAAGTCTTTGAGGTTCCCGCTGGTCCAGCGATAAAGACGATCTTGGTTTCGTCGTTTAAGAGAATTTTTAAAAGGTGCTGTTGTTTTTCAGTGAATTTAAATTTGCGTTCTTTAAATTTTATTTCCATTTTCATCTGCGGAATAACTAGTTCCGTAGATGCCGATTTTGTTTTTTTGGGCTTTTTTGCCATAAAGTTTAAACCATCTCTTCAACTATCTGTAGACCTCCTTTTGCTACGCCATTGCTATCTAGAGATGATGTTTGAGAAGCTAACACGCCAATAACAGAAAATGAATTTCCATCTGCCATTGTAATTGTTCCTGTTACAGAGGTGTTTGGTTGATAATCAGAAAGCCAATCTGTATTTGAAATTCCATTAACTTGCAACGTTTTGGTAATTTTCATTACGCTAACTTTTCTTGGATAAGCGCTGCCTATTTCGTAATTAGGTGCGCGTTCAACCTCAATATTAAAATTTAAATTTTCGTATTCGCTGATAGTTTGAGTAAAATTTGTTGTAGTAAAAGTGATCGACATTCCTCTTAATGGTGAAACAATTCCAGTTTCCGAAGTTTGACCAGCGTAAGAACTTATTCCGTTTCCAGTTGCCAGACCATAAGAATCAAACTCCATTTGCACAAATAATGGACTCCAAGGCTCGACTGAAAAAGAAAAAGATTTTAAAAAACATTTATCAAACCTGTAACTTGGAACCTGAATATAGGAACCGCTTGTAAAATCTCCAGTTAAAGCTAAAAATCCAGTAAACTGATTAAAATTAGTCCCTGTAACTGGTATTACAGTTGTTGAGACGGAGGCGCTTTTTGGACCTGTTTGTATATAATAATCAAGCTCTTGGCCAATTCTTCTTATCCTTTTTAATTGAGTCGTGTTGCTGGCATTAAAATTCCTAGCATATAAAATATTATAACTTCCTGTAGAGACGCTTTGCTCATCTCCAGTCGAAAGAAAAGCTCTAATATTATTGTATGCTATATACGCCATTAGTATAATTTACACTTTTTGTAATTATAATAAACACAGTTTATTTATTCAATATGCAAATCAATATCCTAATAGGTGGCAAATTCGGTGATTTTATTCATGCGCAATATATTCCTAGTTTTATTTATCGAACTACAGGTATCACTTCGAATATTTTTGTTTCAAATATGGGGGATAGTTTTGAATTTGGTTTAGAAAATTCATTTAGAGAGCTGGTTCCTGTTATGCAAAACCAACAATACTGCAATTCTTTTCAGATTTTTAAAAACGAAAAAGTAGACATGGATCTTTCTACTTTTAGGCAAAGTAAATATCTTTTCAAGACATGCTGGACAGAATTATTGACGAAAACATTTTTGGGAGAAAATATCAAACCTATTCACGGAGCTTGGATGACGCATAATCAATCTTTTGATTTAAAAGATACTATTTTGGTTTCAAGAAAAAATAAAACTCCAGTAAATGATTTTATTATTTCTAACTACGAAAAAGAAATTAAAAAATATAAAAATGCTATTTTCATAGGTTCAGACCGAATGTATTCTGAATTTCCTCTGAAAGATTTATGTAAAAAGATTACACCATTAGACATTGGTGAAATTTTTTCATATTTTAATTCAAACTGTACAGTGTTTGGTGATCAAAGCGGTCCAATGGCAGTGGCATCAGCTTTAAACGCAACAAGAATATTAGAGCCATTGCCCAAATCAATTTATCCAGATGAAATACATTACCTTGGAGAGGTAAAATACAGCAATAAGATTTCTTTTATCAGACCTAGTATTTAATTTTTTCTAGCGATTGATTTTAAATCGTTTTCATCAATTGAAGCCAATCTTTTCAAAAGTTTAACGCTTTCAAGTTTAAAGTTTTGTAAAGTTATGCTGTGGCCACCAGTTATGATCCCTTTTTCATCAACATCGTACAGAAACAAAGTGGTCGAGAGCCATCCGATTCTTACTATCCTTGCAGGGCTTTTTGAGCCGTCCCAAAAAATTAAAATATCATCTTCTTTTAAACCAGAAGTAATTCGAAATAAAAGACTTTTGACAATGTTTGTTATGAACTCCTTAAAAAACAAGGAGGCGACACCGGCTACTAAAATAACCGAGTTTTCGGAAATAAAATTATTAAATTCCTTTTCCATTTGAATATTTACACTTCTTTGAAAAAAGTATTGACAAACAGGTATAAATATATACAATATTCTTCATGACTAGAATAGTTGTTATCTCAGACACGCATGGTCAGCACTTGGGACTTTCAGTTCCAGAAGGAGACATCCTTATACACTGTGGAGATTTTTGTTCGCATGGTCAGTACCTTGATGCGGTAAAATTTCTTCATTGGTTTCAAACACACCCTCACCAACGAAAGATTTTTATTGCCGGTAATCACGACCTTGTTTTTGAACAAGGCTCTTATCACGATATTGAAATGCTGACAAGAATTCACTTAAATGACTCAACCCACTATCTCAACGACAGTGGAATCAATCTTTTTGGAATTAATTTTTGGGGCAGTCCAATTCAACCGCGCTTTTTCAACTGGGCTTTTAATAGGGATAGGGGAGCGGACATCAAAAAGCATTGGGACAAAATCCCAGAAGGCACAGATGTTTTAATTACCCACGGTCCCCCTCATAGAATTTGTGATACTGCTCCAAGAACGCATGGTTTTTATGAAAATATTGGATGTGAAGAATTGCTAAAAGCAGTAAAAAAAATTAAACCATCAATTCATTTATTTGGCCATGTTCATTTTTGCGCTGGAGAATTGCATCAAGATGAAAATACGCTTTTTGCTAACTGCTGCCTTCTGAACGAAGAGCACATTATTTTTAATAAACCTTTCGTGTTTGATATTGACAAAGACAAAAATATCAGTATAGTAAACGCAACATGAAAACAAAAAAGAAAAAGAAACTTAGCGTAAGTCGTCCAATTTACATGGAAGACTTGGAGGCTGTAACTTTCGCTGTTTACGAAACGCTAAACAAGCGTGATATCTGGTTTAATTCCGTTACTAGTGACGATGATTTTCATCGAAGCTTAATTGAATTTCTTGAACAGCGTTTTAATTATCCAGATTACAACAACTACAACTAATGAACGGAAAAGGTTCAAAGCCAAGACCATTATCTGTCAGTTACGATGAATATTCTGATAACTGGGATAATATTTTTTCGCAAAAAGCTGTTGTTCCAATAAAAATTGATGAAAAAACAAAAGAGCAGTATATTGAAATCCCAGATAGCATGATAAAGAGTTTAAATTGGAAAGTTGGCGATGAATTAATTTTTTCTGAAAACGAAGATGGCACTTTTAGCTTAACAAAGGAATAATATGGGCATGTTCGATGATATCTCTATTTCCGATCCTCTTCCTTATACTCAGGAAATGAAGGATCTTGGCTTGGATAAAAACAACCGCATCTGGCAAACAAAAGACCTTGGGCAATCAATGAGTCTTTATTTTATTCAGGGCGGAAAACTTTTTATTGAGAAGTATAAAGTTGACACTTGGGTAGAAGGAAACCCAAAAGGGAAAAGCGTAATGGATAGAATTGGGCACTTGAAGAGAGAAGAGCCATATTTAGAGGAAGTCCCATTTCATGGAGAAATTTTTTTCTATGATTTCGCGAATGATGTCGAAGGCAAATGGGATTGCTGGATAGAATTTAAAGCAACTTTTACCAAAGGAACTCTTGATGGATTTGAGTTGTTCTCTTTTAAGAAAGAAGATAACGCCGAAAGAGTTAGGTCAGATAAAAAGTGGAAAGAAGAACTTTTTGCCAAGCAGAATCTTTGGAGAAATAAATATATTTTTAATACCAAATGGTTTTGGATAATTAGGCATAATATTTGGTATCCATTTTGGAGTTTGATTGCAACTTTCGCCCATAAAATGAAATTTATTATTTAATATGGATAAAGTTTCCCTTTTAAAACCAGAGCTTCATCCGAAAGGGTGGGGCAGAGAAGATTGGATAATCAACTGTCCAGATTACTGTATGAAATTTCTTCGTTTCGCTCAAGGAGCAAAAGGCTCCATGCATTTTCACGTCAAAAAGCATGAAACTTGGTACATCCAAACCGGCAAAATAGCATTAAGCGTAATTAATACAGAAACTGCAAAAATGTCTACTGTTATTTTGTGCGCTGGAGATGTTGTAGATATCCCTAAATTGAACCCTCACCAAGTAGAAGCGCTAGAAGATACTATCATTATAGAAATTTCCACCCAGCATTTTGATGATGATTCGTATAGAGTCGTCCCAGGAGATTCTCAGCCGAAATAATGATTTTTTTTAAAACAAAAAAAGTGTGGTATTGGCCATATCCTATTTATCTATACCCACTTGCGTTGTCTTGGGAGGATTGGGACTTATTTCGAGCAAAAATAAAAAAAAGGTATCCTGTTCAATATTTCTTTAGAGAAACTTTGCCAATTAATTTGGCGCGCTTTTTATATAAAATAAAATATTATTTTGAGCGGTTGAAGCATCGCACGCATCATCCTAGAAAAGAAATGCGAGATCAGGTTTTTGCGCCATGCTGGCAAGATTTAGATATTATGTTTGAAAGTTTTGCCTGTGAAATGGTAAAAGAATTTGTCGAAAAAGAGGATGCGCTCAATAATCTTAGCGACTGCGAATCTAAATTTAAAAAAGAATTAAATAAATACTATAAGTACGTCAAATATGAAAGGCAAAAACTTATTGAGGAAATGCGAAGGTTAGATGAATCTGAAATCGTTGCTCTTGGCCATTTTAAAACACAATTGACTAAAAAAGACGATGCACTTTTACTTTGGTTAATTAAAAATAGAAAATATTTCTGGACTTAATATGTTAACAATAAATAAAAAATATAAAAGCAAAGTTGCCGCTCTCAGAAGGAAAGTCGCTTTGCAGCAAAAGCAGCAGGACAGTTGGATCTTAAAGCTCGCTAAAGAAGCTGGCATAAATACAAGCGGAGATGATTTTGAAACCCTTTGGGACCACGTTATGAACGAAACTGATTGGACGGTAAAGTATGAATGATCTCATAAGATATCTCTTTGTACCAGCTAGGCTACTAGTCGCTTTGATGTTGTTCGTTCCTATGACTGTAGTTTTTTTTATTGGCTGCGTTTTATACCCACATGCATGGAAAGATTATCGGGAAGCAGTATTTTCTATATGCAGGTTTATTAAAAATGGAATAGACTCTTATTAATATGAATTCTTATATATTCGTTGACTTGGACGAGACACTTATCCATACTTTCAGCAGTTCAGAAGAGAAGGCTGGGCTCAATATAAAATCTTTCACTCTTAGTGATGGGGATTTTTACGAGACCTGTGAAAGACCGGGCGCTTTGGAGTTCCTCGCCAAACTCAGACAAATCGCTCCTGTTTATATGCTTACCGCAGCAACAACAGAGTATGCTGACACGGTCAACGAATTATTTTTTTTTGGTTTCGATCCAATGCATATCTATGCTAGAGAAGATGTTCATGGAAATGATATACAATTAGAGCCAGTTGAAAGTGTTCATCTTATTGATAACTTGCCTAAGCGAGAGAATCATACTAAAATACATTTTTTAAGATCAGTTTCCAAACATAAAACAATCAACTATATACAGTGTTCAACGTTTTCTGGTGGCGACAATCTGCCATTAGACCAAAAAACAATAGACAGCTTGATTTCGAAAATCAAATGAACTATGATCTTGAATTATTAAAAAAGATTCCCGCAGAACACTACACCTCTCACAACAACAAACTTATTAAGGTAAAAGACCTATTTGAATTATTAAAAAAGAACGATGAAAATCAAAAACGAAACAGTAAACGTAATAATAATGGTTCTCGCAATCGTAGCTGATGTTGCTTTGATAATTAATATTATTCACCATTGGTAAAATAGAGGGCTCCCGGTTTCCCGGTTCTCAATACCCTATAAATTGGGAATTTTTCCCCATTTTTCTAAAAATGGGGGCGGGGTGTGTAAACTCTACCATGAAAAAGAACGACGATCTAGAAATAGATTGGTTGGTTATTATTCTTATGCTTATCATTACCATTGGTTACTTTGCTTTATTTGGCCCATAAAAAGAATTTAAAATATTAAAATTGAACGGGAGTTAAAGGGGAGGGGGAGAGTCCCCACATTTAGTATAGTTAAGACCCTAATAGATCATATAGAGTTGGCGGGTTTAAAATTGAAGTTGAGCGGACTAAATACCACCCCCCGCCGCGCCCCACGGAAACGCAAGGCGCGATTTTTAATTAATGGGGGAGGGTCTGCGCTACCTTCTTGCCTTGCCTTTGCACACTAGCACAAGGGCCAGCACAGCGAACAAAACAATTGCAAAGTCCATACGTTACCCCCGCACGACAAATCCGCTGCTGTCTTTCTTTGCTTCGCCCTTCGCCTTGAGGCCCACGACGACGCCCCGCTTGTCAAGAAAGCGCAAATCCGATTCGTCACCGTTGACAACTTCGAAGCCGTTCCAATGTGAGGGAAGGACGGAGGCGAACACAACCGCAACGCTTCCGCCGTTGCGCAATACGTCGA
>JACCDP011083907.1_pt1 | contig 21848 bp, 28 predicted proteins | sample 7445841 | NCBI WGS metagenome assembly JACCDP01 (sample SAMN15323441, study PRJNA562643) | freshwater metagenome | isolation source: river surface water | place: USA:Blue River Watershed | collected 2017-08-17
GTTAACTTCTACAAGCAGATCCTGACTGGTGACAGAGTAGACAACATCGTAGGGCTGCACGGGATTGGACCAAAGAAGGCAGAGAAACTTCTAAAGGATTGCAAGACTGAGCAAGAACTTTATGATGCTGTCTTGAAGGCTTATGACAACGACACGGAAAGGGTGCTAGAGAACGGCAGATTATTATGGATACGAAGAAAACCAAACGAAATGTGGAAACCACCAGCGTAACTTACGTGCACTGGGTTGACGCTGTAGCAGATTGTGAGTGGCAACAGGACGTTAAGGCAGAGATCCATGACTGCTACACCATTGGTTTCATTATCGACGAGACTGCTGATGCAATCTGTATCGCTTCAACAATCTCTGATAAGGACAGCAATGCTCGGATGCACATTCCAAAGTCATGGATTAAGGAAAGAAAGGTGATTAAGTTTGAAACCAAGCAGCGCAAAGGCAAAGGGCCGAGTGTTCCAGCAGTGGGTAAGAGATCAAATACTAGCAAGGTTCTCTCTTGAGCCTGACGATGTTAGATCCGTGTCGATGGGCGTGTCAGGGGAAGACTTACTCCTTAGTCCAGCAGCAAGACGGAAAGTGCCTCTTAGTATTGAATGCAAGTCCAGAGAAAAGATTGCAGTCTACGGGTACTACGAGCAAGCTGAAGGAAACGCCAAAGGAAAGGGAGAGCCAGTGGTCTTTATTAAGCAAAACAGGTCCCGCCCTCTTGTAGTTGTTGATGCTGAGTACTTTTTAGATCTTATTAGGAGAGCAAACAATGAGTAAAGTTTATCGATTTATCTATGATTCTGAGTTGTATGAGGACACAGGAGGTCACTACCCAGAGGCAACAACAGTAGAGATCCGTCATTACTTTGAAGATGAAACAACTTGGCCTAAGATCATGTACCAGTTTGCTAAGTTCTTAGAGGCTTCTGGTTATGTCGGAGTAATTGATCGTGTTATCATCAAAGATCCTCATGACATTGAATGGGACTGTGGCTTTGAAACACAAGGACCTGATAAGGACACAGACGAATGACAGTCCATTGTGTGATACCCGACTGCCAAGTGAAGGACGGAGTAGATCTGTCCTATCTCACCTGGGTTGGAAAATATCTAGTTGACAAGAAGCCTGATGTAATCGTCCAGATTGGTGACTTTGCTGATATGCCTAGTCTCTCAAGCTATGACGTAGGCAAGAAGAGCTTTGAGGGACGGCGATATAAGACAGATATCGAAGTAACCCATAAAGCTATGGATATGTTGTTAGCACCTTTGAAGGAATACAATGAACGAGCACGACGAAACAAAGAGCGCCTATATCGCCCACGACTTGTCCTCACTCTCGGAAATCATGAAGAAAGAATTTCCAGAGCTGTCGAAGGAGATCCGAAGCTTGATGGTACTATCTCTCTTGATGATTTGGGATACACAGATCGGGGTTGGGAAGTCTTTGACTATCTTGAACCTGTTGTCATTGATGGTGTTGTCTACGCTCATTATTTTACTTCTGGTGTTATGGGGCGTCCTGTAAGTTCTGCTGCAGCTTTGTTGGCTAAGAAGCACATGAGCGCAGTTATGGGCCATGTTCAGAACCGACAGATCGCCTACTCCAACCGTGCTGATGGATCGCAGATTACAGGGCTGTTCTCAGGCTGTTGCTACCTGCACGATGAGGACTACCTAGGTAGCCAGGGTAACAAGTACTGGCGTGGGATCTGGATGTTACATGAGGTGAACAACGGCAGTTTTGACGAGATGCCAGTCTCTTTAGGATACTTAAGGAAGAAGTATGACACTGATGGTTGATCCTCCAGAGGGGTGGAAATACGGCTTTCCTAAAGCAATACCATTAGGAACTGCTGATGTTATGGCTTGGTTAATTGAACAAGGATATCCTCAGAAGTTAATGGATGAGTTAGGAGATAACTTTTTTTGTAGATATTGGGACGAAGATGAGCATAGATAACGTAACACCTAATGACTGGTATGTAGCCTATAAAAACCCTGCTACGTTGAAGGACTATATCAAAGACAAGCAGATTGGTGGGGACCATTACAAGTCTGACATCCAGTCCTGGGATGTATTTCTTGCTTGGGGACTTGACCCGTGGGCATGTAATGTGATAAAATATATACAGCGACATCGTAAGAAAGCAGGAAAACAAGACCTTGAGAAGGCAAAGCACTACCTGGAGTTCATGCTAGAGAACTATGACGCTATAGGCAACAAGTATTACAAAGGTTAATATGGCACTAACACTTGAAGAGATCAAAGAGAGGATGAAGAGATGGGATGAGATAACCATCGTCGAAGAACTGTCTATTAGATCAGACGAACTAGTAGAAAGATTCGACGACTACATTGAAGACCAAGCAGATCGTTTAGAACAATTAGTCAACTGGGAATAATAAAAATATGGATTACTATCAGCAGTTTATTCACAAGAGCCGTTACAGTCGTTTCGTACAAGATGAGCAGCGCCGTGAGCACTGGGAAGAGACAGTCAAGCGTTACTTCTCTTTCATGCAGAACCAGCTTGAGACAAAGCACAAGTACTCTATCGATTCAAAGCTACTGGACGAGCTATACACCGCTGTCCTAAACCTTGATGTCATGCCCTCTATGCGAGCTATCATGACCGCTGGTAAGGCTCTGGAGCGTGACAACACAGCAGGTTACAATTGTTCGTACCTGCCTATCGATGACCCTAAAGCCTTTGACGAGGCCATGTATATCCTTCTCTGTGGCACTGGAGTAGGCTTCTCTGTGGAGCAAAAGTATGTCACTCAATTACCTGAAGTCCCTGATCAGCTCTTTGACTCTGAGACTGTTATTTCTGTTGCTGACTCTAAGGAAGGCTGGGCCAAGGCACTACGCCAGCTCATCGCTCTTCTGTACTCTGGGGAAGTGGCAAGGTATGACCTTTCCAAGATTAGACCCGCTGGAGCACGACTCAAAACTTTTGGTGGACGAGCGTCTGGTCCTGGGCCTTTGGATGAGCTTTTTAGATTTGTTACAGCCAAGTTCAAAGGAGCCGCTGGTCGGAAACTTACATCGCTCGAATGCCATGATATTCTCTGCAAGATCGGGGAAGTTGTTGTTGTGGGTGGAGTACGGCGATCAGCAATGATCTCCTTGTCAGATCTTGAAGATGACCGTATGCGAGGAGCAAAGAGTGGAAACTGGTGGGAACAAAATGCACAACGAGCACTTGCTAACAACTCAGCTACTTACGTTAGTAAACCCGATATCGGACAGTTTCTCCAAGAGTGGACTAGCCTCTATAACAGTCACTCTGGAGAACGAGGAATCTTCTCACGAGCCGCAAGTCAAGATCAGGCTGCAAAGAATGGACGACGTGATTCAGGTCACGACTTTGGTACTAACCCCTGCTCAGAGATTATCCTTCGCCCATATCAGTTCTGTAACCTCACAGAAGTAGTTGTCCGTGCTGAAGATACTCCTGAGACTCTTGCTCGCAAGGTCCGTATTGCTACGATCCTGGGTACTTTCCAGAGCACTCTGACGCACTTCCCTTACCTGCGTAAAATCTGGCAGAAGAACACTGAGGAGGAGCGTCTGCTGGGTGTATCATTGACTGGTATTCTTGATAACAAATGGATGGGAGAGGTCTGTGACAGCACTAAGAAGGCTCTTGAACAGCTACGCCAAGTCGCCGTGGACACCAATGCTGAGTATTCAGGTGTTCTTGGAATCCCTCAGTCGGCTGCGATCACTTGCGTTAAGCCTTCTGGGACTGTGTCTCAGCTTGTTAACTCTGCCTCTGGTATTCATACTCGACATAGTAAGTATTATATTCGTCGGGTTCGTGGAGATAAGAAAGACCCTCTCACGAAGTTTTTGACAGACAGTGGAGTTCCCACTGAAGACTGTGTAATGCGTCCTGATAGCACTGCCGTGTTTTCTTTCCCAGTGAAAGCACCAGATAATGCAAGGACTCGTGATAGTCTTGATGCACTACAGCAGCTAGATATCTGGATGATGTACCAGCGTCACTGGTGTGAGCATAAGCCGTCTGTCACTATCTCTGTTAAGGAAGACGAGTGGATGGACGTAGGGGCTTGGGTATGGCGTAACTTTGATGAGATCTCAGGGATTAGCTTCCTGCCTTGGGATGGTGGTACTTATCGCCAAGCACCTTACGAGGAGTGTACTAAAGAGCAGTACGAGGAGTTGTTGTCTAAGATGCCTTCAGCAATCGTGTGGGGCAACCTGAAGGAAGAGGATGATAACGTGGAAGGCGCTCAGACACTAGCCTGTGCTGCTGGTCACTGTGAAATCTAAGGAGGTAGTATGGATATTGAAACGAACTTTATTGCAGGAATCTCATTAGGGATTGAGTATGTTAAGAATCCTGACACTGATGAGAACCATATCGTAGTAGACTTGTTTGTACTACGGATTCTGTTTAGTTGGCTTTAAGAAGTGACTCACGGACAGTGTCATACTGTCTGTAACACAGCTCCAGGGCAGATCTTAATTGGTCTGCTCTGGCAGCTTCCCTTGCAAGAAACTCTGCATCCTGTCTAGAAAGCTCGGCCCCAGTTGTTCCTTTACAATCTCTGGCGGTATCGGCGCTACTAGGTCTTTCTTGACGCTGGCGCAGCTCACCAAGAGCAGACTGCAGCTTACCAGCAATAACTTTGATCTCAGCATCCTTCTGTCTCCTAATGCCCTCTGTAGCCTCTATAAGAGCCTTCTCAGCCGTTCTTGCAGCTTGGTAGTATCTGGCTACCTCTTCAGCCTGTGAAGCCTTCATAGAGGCTATATTAGCGTTTAAACGCCATCCGTTGATGACCCATCCAATCAGCAATCCTAGGACTAGTGGGATACCGTACTTAGCTACTTGCCAATACATAGCTGATACTCTGCCTTCCTACGGTTATCTAGGCCCTTGACTACCTGTCCTCCAGCCCTGTTCCACCGAAGGATCTCTTTACATGCTCCTGCATAATCTTGAGCATTAAGTTTGCGTACCAAGGAGGAGTTACAGAATGCAGTAGGACCAATGTTGTAAGCCAAGGAGATATAAGCGTCATATTCGTGTTGATGTAAAGGTACTGTTACGCACTCCTTTAGAGCGCCCTCAAACTTCTGTACATCCTCTATTTTCCTTTGGAGAGCAGCAACAGGAGTAGTAGACTGATTAGGCTTAACACCTGAAGTAGTTCCGAAACCAATTGTCCACACTCCCACAATATCCTGGTACGCCTTCTCAACATACCCTTCCCACGACGCTATCCCCACCAGTGCGGAGGCAGACAGTGCTATACCTGCTACTGCTCTTCTGATCATTTGCCCATGCGCTCTTTGCGCTCTTGTTCGTAACGATCTAGTTCATTCATGTACCAGTTTAGAGCTTCTTCAACACGCTGTACTTCTCTGTCCTTCTCCTGCACAGCACCTGCTCTAAGCTGACCACGTAGCTTTTCAATGTCAGACTGTAACTTCTTTTGTTTCTGAAAAGCAGTCATAGCAAGATCAAGATCTAGGACACGGATACCAGTGAGTGCTTGTAGCTGACGCTCTTCTTCTGGGCGATCTGTACGACTCTCACGGGTAGCTCCAAAGATACTCTTAGTCTGAGTAATCTCTCCAGTTACAGGATCTACCATGCGGCTACCAAAGATAGATCCAGGGTTTAGTCGATCAATCTCCGATAGAACAACAATGTTCGATGCTAGTTTAGCCAGATACACAGGAATCTCTACACCTAAGAAGTCAGTCTTCTGACCCTCTCCTTCTACAAGCGCCTTCTGCCTAAAGAAGTCATAGTTTGCTAGTAGCTCAATTGGCGTCTTTAGGAACGGCGACACGTTAGCCATAGCCATAGAGATCTTGGGATCTAACTTACCAGTCTCTACCAGCTTAGGTGCAGTATCAGTGTTAAGGAACTTAGCAAAAGGTGCAAGATCAGCAAAAGGAATAAGATTTTGCAACAGTAACGCACCAGCTCTGTCATTTGTCTTGTCCCTACTGATGTATACTGGCATACCCTCTACGACATAATCAGGCACCTGAGTAGGATCAAGAGTCTCTCCACCATAGGCCATCTGAAGATTCTCTTTGGCTAGGTTGAGCTTGTTGATCTTATCAGGATGCAGCGCAATAGCCTCAAGCTGTAGAGGGATATTCTTACGTGACCATGTGTAGAAAGGCATTACACGCTTCAGAACATTCTGCTCAAAAGGACTGACATCACCGTAGTCAAACAGATACTTCTGTACGTGCCGACCAGCCTGATCATAGGTCTTACCCTTCTTGACTTGATCTAAGAATAGTGCTATACGAGCATTATCCTCAAGCGTCTGACCTACCTTAAATCCAGCCTGTAGTACTGGGTTCTCAACACTCAGCGTCAGAGGGTTACGTGAACCACCTTGGATCTCTCGCTCAATGTTGCGTACAATGTCGCCACCATACTGACCTTCACCGAAGACACCACGAGTAGCCATTGCTTCATATAACTCAGAAGCAGGACGACCCATCACCTTACCATCCAGCTTGTTCTGTGCTAGTTTGGTCTGGAACAGAGCTGCATCATTGTATCGCAGTGGGTTTGACAGACCACCTAAGTAGGCGTTCCACACGTTACCAATGACGTTCTTGGTATGGTAAGCAGGACGAATACCTAGCGACCACATCTTCCACCAGTTCTGTGCCCCGTCGTACACCTTAAGGAACTTGTTCATTTCCTCTGTGCTAGTGAGCGCACGGTAGGATCTATTTAGTAGCTTAGCTACGCCTGGATCAAACTTAACATCAGAGATCTCAGGCACAGTTACGAAGTTTGCAGGAGCCTCGTCAGCTTTAACACCAAGCGATTTAGCGTCGTCAAGAAACTTACGACCAGCAATCGCATTAGCTGCACGGAAGTCTGCTACGCCAGACAGAATAGCAGGATCATCCTGGAAGAACTTAGTTGATCCGTACAAGTTCTTAGCATTGATTTCAGCCACAGTGCCTTCGATGTCACGAGCAAGTGCTTGAGGATTCTTAGCAGATGGACGAGTTCCGAAGAAGCTCTTCATGCTCATGCCGTTAAGAATATCGTCAGCCTCTTTGGTCAGGATATGCGGCATATAGGTAGCACCTAAGTCGCCAATCTCAACACCTGCTGCTCTTTGCTCATCCAACAGAGCCTTGTTCCTGTCAATAATCTCTTTCTCTAATGCGCCGATAGCATCATCAGGAAGGTTGGCAGTCTCAATGTCGTGTACAATCTTTGCCTTTAATTCGTTCTCAGGAATATCAGTCTGCTTTGATAATACTTTAATTCTGTTGTTTAGCTCTTTGGCGTTACGAACACCTTCATTCTTAGCCTTATCCCGCAGATAGCGATAGCTATTGTACAGCTCACGAGCCTTATCAGCATCACCAGTAGTAATGTTGATAGCCCTAAACATCTCATTGTCAGTCAACCGTGAAGGGATAGACACAGAGTTAGGACCAGCCTTAATCAACGCCTTCGACACAGCAAAAGGAGCCACTACATTTAATGGGTCTGTGACAGCATCTCCGAAAAACCCAATGGTTGCAGCAGCTAGTGGGTTATCTTTACGGAAAGACTCAGGAAGTAATTCCTGCATAGAGGCTTTCTCTTGCCCCATAAGCCCACGCTTAGCGCCTTCAATAACCTCAGGACGAGTAAACTCTGGGCGAGCAGCTTCCAAGAAGCCACGAATCCCTGGCTCTACCGTAGTAGTTGCAGCAGTCTTACGTGCTTCTTTTAGTCCAACAGCCTGTGCCTGAAATGGACGCTGAAGATAATCAATAGCATCCAGGAAGAAGTTACCAGTTTTCTTAGCAGCAGTCTGTACACTCTCTGGTAGTGCTTGGAAACCAGTCTGTGCTGCCTCTGCTACAGCCGTACCAGCAGCCTTAACAGGCTCAGGAATAGCTGCTCCAATCTGCTCAAGAGCAGCCTTGTTAGTCTGGGCAGTTAGTGGGTCTTGTACAGGAGTCTTAAGATAGGCGTCTGGATCAAACCCTTGCTGCTTTCCTGCAAGATACTGATCTGGATCAAACGCCATTACTTAACTCCTAGTCGTTGTTTAATCGCTGCGGCTCGTGGGTCGGTAGGGTTAGCATTAGCCCATGCTAAAGCCTGCTGATCTTGTGCGCTCAACTGTCTTGGCGTAGATACTGCTGGAGCCGTAGGAGCTGTGGGAGCCGCTGGAGCTGCAGGGGCAGACGGCAGAGTGGTTCCAGGCCATGCACCACGATTAGCTTTTTGGTGGATGTCAACAATCCCAGGTAGTGCAGCATTACGTCCTGTCAACGGTTTACTCCAGTCTACACCCATCGCTGCAAGAGATTGCCTTGCGGCTGATGTCTCAAGATTCCATCGAGTAGCTGTTGCTGAGTCTTCTGAACCCTTCTCAGGCTTAAATAGCAGACGTGACAATGCGTTGTATTCGTTCTTCTCTGTTTGGTCTAAGCCCCCAGGCATATTCTTCTTAGCGTCAAGCTCAACCCAACGGTCTTCTCTGCTAACCTTCTGTGGCTTAGGGGCCTGCTCACGTCTAGCTTTGTCGGCCTGAGCAATGTTCTCTTCAGTCTCAGAGATGATCTTACCTTCTTCTAGAGTTGCACGACGTGCTTTTGCTTGCATCTGAGCAGCTTGCTGACGAAGTCCTACCGCAAACCCAGTAAAGTCTGGAACCTTATTAAGCTCTCCTGCCAAAGCAATCAAACCTTCTGGAGAAGCTAAGTCTACACCAGACTCTTTGACAGACTGAACAATTGACTGAAGCTGTTGAGCAGACTGCATCCGAGGATCTACGTTACCAACCGCCTGATTTACCCCAGACAGCATACGCTCACCGCTTTGTAGAGCGCTGTATACTCCAGCAGCATACGGACTACCACGCATTAGTTCAGCTTGGTAACGTGCACGAGCAGTCTCTTCGCCCCTCATCGTCTGTTCAACAGCAGAAGGAGTTAGACCAAATAAAGATTGCATTACGTCGAAAGCCATATAGTCACCTATTATTAAATTATTAAGGCTTTATGCCAAACAGATCATTCAAACTCTTAGTCAAAGCAGTAGCGAAAGGATTCAACATACCCTGTGTCAAGTTACCAAGAGCCTGATATTGTTGACCTTGAGGACCAAGAGCTGCGATAGCTGCCTGTAACTGAGCAAGTGCCCCTGCTTGCCCAAGCTGTGCCTGACGTGCTAGATCAGATTGACGTAGCTGAGCAGACGCAAGACCAGTAGACAGAGGTAAGTTCATACCAGCCATCGTAGACTGTAGCTGAGCCATGATACCAGCCTGATTAAGTTGAGCCTGTCGAGCAAGATCTGCCTGACGCATCTGAGCAGAAGTAAGACCAGTCGTCAGCGGAGCTGTGATACCAACCATCTGAGCCTGTAGAGCACGTGCACGATTAGCCTGTTCAAGCTGGTTGAGGTTGATACCAAGAGCACCAGTCTGTTGGAGCTGTGCCAGTGTCTGCTGATCAATACCCTGAGCCTGACCAAGGAAGCCTTGTGCAAGAGCAGCCTGACGTTGTGCTTCAGTGGTTCCAAACTGTGTAGCCTGGAGAGCCTGTTGAGCACGAGCAGTCTCTTGAGCAGACAGCAATGACTCAAACATCGGACTAACAGTCCTAGCACCGCCACCTGCTGTAGGCACGTTAGTACCAAAGCCAAGCAGACCCTGACGTGCCAGACGCTGTTGCAGAGCAAGCTGTTCACGCTCTCGGTTAGGAGCAGCTAGTGCCTCTACCTGACCATACAGAGTCTGTGCTGCCTGTTCTGGATTAATAGCTCCTAAAGTTTTACCAGCAAGACCTAGCGATTGCTGTCTTAGAGCTTCGTATTCTGCTGCAGTCTTAGCAGTTGCACCAGTCGCTGTCACACCAGTAGTACCAAACCCAGTGGTCATCGTATATGGTGTAAACGGAACCTTAGAAGCCTCACCTGCCGCTGCTGTGTCTTTCTTAACCTGTTCAGCAAGACGAGTAAGCTCTTCATACTGAGCAGGAGGTAGTGCCGAGCTTTCAGCAATACGACTCATTGCCTCTGCTGCTGCTGTTCCAGCTGCTGCTGATCCAGTCTTAGCCTCTTGTGCTAAGCGACCAAGCTCTGAGTATTCTGCTGGAGTCAGCATCGACTTGTTAGCAAGCTCAGTCAGACGTGCTGCTGCTGCGTCACCAGTGCCTAAGATACGGTTAATCTGCTGTTGCTGAGTAGCGTAATTAACACCTGTAGTGAGAAGACCAGGAATACTGCTAATTAAGTTTCCAAGAAGATTACCAGCACCTGTCGTCAAGGCTGTGTTTAGGGCAGTACCCGCACCAGTTGTAGCTGCTCCAGTCCCTGCCCCAGTAGCCGCTGCTCCAGTTCCAGCACCAGTTGCAGCTCCTGTTAAAGCTCCAGTAGCGGCTGCTCCAGTTCCAGCTGTTGCTCCTCCAAGAAGACCAGTAGCCCCTGTTCCAGCGGCGGTTAATCCTGCTAAGTTAGCAGCGGTTCCAGCAGATAAGCCAGCGTTTGTTAGAGACGTAGCAAGATCGGTAGCAGATCCTACAGCAGACCCTAAACCACCAGTTCCTACAGTACCAGCAGCACCTGCATTAGCTCCACCAGCGAGATTAGAACTTAAATCGATACCAGTAAAACCAGCTTGACCAGCAGTTTGACCAGCTTGAAGAACACTAGCTAAGGACTGACCAGTCCCACCAGTAGTAGCTCCCAGTCCTGTGCCTCCAAGACCAGCCTCTCCTACAAGTCCTTCTGCTCCAGCCATACCACCAGCAACACCGCCTGCACCAGTACCTGATACCTGGGCAGTATTCACAACACCCAAGGAATCCCTAAACTCTCCTAGGCCAATCTTGTCCATTGCATCGCCAAGAGCGCCTGTATCTTTGAGATAGCCACCAGCACCGACCATCAACGCAGCTAATGCAGCTTTCTCTGCACTACCTGTAGCAGCTAATGTACCACCGCCTGCGGCAAGAGCATTACCAACAGCCGTTGCAGCAGCACCTTCCAAGCCTAACGCACTTCCTAGGAAATTACCTAGGGTGGTTCCTCCAATAGGAATACCAGGAAGAATGGCACTAGCAGCCATAGCCAGAATAGGACCAAAGTCCTGCTGAATCTGTTTAAGGCCAGTAACAGCAGACTGTGCTGTAAAGACAGGGACACCATTGACAAAGGTTGCCTGGTAGTTTGTAGTACCATCACCCTTGTTATTGGTAAGCATCTTCATGTTGAGAGGCTCGCCAGTCTTTGCGTTATACAATCCTACCTGTGTAGATTCAACACGCTCCATCTGGCCTTCACCAGTATCACGCATTGTCTCACCAGACATAATAGGCTTAAGATCAGTCAGGTTTGATATTCCCTGAGCAGCAAGACGTGTAGACAGATCGTCAAGAATCTCATCTTCTTTCTTAGTAAAAGAAGCAGTGTACTTCATGCCAGCAGCTTGCTGTGCCTTTAGCTGGTTTAGAATGTTTAGACGATCAGCCTCAAAGTACTTTTGTCCCTCGAATGTCTTATCTCCCTCACGAGCAGCAGGAGTATATCCAGGAACCTGTGCGAAGTTAAACATACCCTCTTCGCCACGCTCAATAACAGGACGTGCTGTTACGTTAGCCATGTAAGCAGGGACTTCTCCTTGCTGAGCAGAGCGTGTTAGGAACGATGTGATCTCTTCTGGATCAATACCCGCCGTAGCCCCACCAGCCGTCTGCTGTTTCCAGTACGATAACTCTTCCGCAGTAGGCGCACGGTTTAGGTACTGATAGTACATATCAGCAATACCGTAGTTTCCTTTAGGAGTCGTAGCCATTAGTAAGTGCCTCCAGCAATGGTGCCAGTAATAGTGCCAGTAATTGTCAAGTTAGCTACCGTTGCTGTTCCAGTAAACGTAGGACTAGCTGAGTCAGCTTTAGAGTTGACAGCGGTTTGAATGTTCGAGAACTCAATATCAATCTCTGATCCACGAACAATCTTGTTAGTATCTCCAGGAGCTAAAGTATCTTTAGCTGTGAAGTTAGTCGTCTTGGTATAATTAGACATGATTAAATCGTCCTTCCAGGTATAGCGTAGATGTCAATTTTCTGTACCGATAATGGTGATCCATTGATAGCGGCATCAATACCAATCTGAATGACGTTCCCGCTTCCTGATAACTGCTTTTTAATTTGGTCAATGATAATAGAGGCAGAGTATTCTGCAATACCATACTCATCAATTCCATACTCTGAGACAGGAACACTTCCAGTAACAGCCCCAGAAGACCTGTAGTTCGTTTGGTAATCAAAAGCCCAACGAACATCCATCACAGTATTAAAAGCCCCTACTACGGTTAGTCCTATCTTCTTTAAAACCTTGGTTATTGATGGTGCCCCAAAGTCAAGATAAGGAGAATAATAAGAAAAGATGTATGAACCTCCGTTGTCCTGGTAGCCAGTATATTCAGCAATTCCATTTTCTTTTCCTAACAGTAATCGTCTATTGTTAGTTGTTGCAGCAGTACCTGGGTTAATACTGTCCCAGATAGCAGCACGACATGAGCCATCCTGCATAAATTGACGTAGGTCAAAATAGAAACAAAAGTTAGAGACAGGAAGAATTAGAAGGTAAAAAGCATCTGTCTCATAGTAAGCACTACGTATTTTCTTTACGTCTTCCTTGGTCACATAATCAATCAAGGAGTCCCGTACATTACGGCTTATGTCTCGAACAGGTGCAGACTTTTCCTGAATTGTACGCTCTAAACTGCGAACACCGCTATTTGACAAGAACAGTACATCTGTACCAATGTTCTGCACAGAGTCTCTAGCAATACATCCAACGCCTACAATAACATCTGCTAAAGACGTAGTTGAAATATCATCTACACCCTGATAGATAACAATACTGTTTTGGCATAGGATAATTAAGTAGTTGTTGTGTGCTGTAAGAGCGATGATCTTATCTCCACGAGGCACAACCTTCTCTAGGTTAATAACCCCTGATCCAACACCACCTACATTAGAACCCTCAAGCAAGGCACTATAGTAAATACTAAGGTTGTCTGCTCCGATATCAGCAAACCACATACGACCATAAGCAGCTAAAGCACAGTTAGGCGTAAAGGTAGCTGTGGTATAGCCAGCAGGAAGTGAACCTACATCACCAAGACGCTGGAACCCAAAGCCGTTCTCGTGGCTGTGGTAGTCTGTATCTACAAGTGTAAGATCATCTCCGTTAGTATACCCATCACCCTGAGCAGCTATAGAAACAGTGAGAACACCGCCTGATCCGTTGATAGTAAGAACTGTAAACTGAGCGCCTGTTCCTGTTCCACCAGTAACTGTACAGAGATCCCCAACCGCATACCCAGAACCAGCAGTAGTTATAGTAACTGCGGATACTTTACCACTAGAAACACTGTCTACGTTTACAATAGCCCCTGATCCAGTGGTATTAAGCCTATGATATACTAGCGGTTGGTGCCCTGCCTGGACAAGATAACCATGAGGAGATCTATTTAATCCTGATTGGTATTGACCACGAGTAATAAACCAATCGTTAGCTGTGATCGTGTAAGTTAAGTTAGCACTATTGGTGGCATTACGTACATTAATCTGAGTTAGTGTTGCTTCGCCTGTATAAATCTTGTTGTTTCCAGCACTAATTAGTGTGTAAGTACCGTCGTTATTGTCAAACTCAAACACTGTCTCTATGTTAGACCCAGTACCTCCAGAGGTTGTCTTGTATTCCCACCCTTTTCTAGAACCGATACGACCGTAACGGTCAATAACAGCGTTAGAAGCCTCTGTTGCAAAGGCAGCATCCATCGCTACACCAGAGTCCTGGGTGTTTAACCCAAAGAATCCTGGCGAAGTGATCGATGTAGCCTGTAGTGGTTTGTTTCCGTATGCCATTATGCAGGATACCAGATAGTGTCATCAGGACGACGACCAGCTTCAATGGAAATATGGTCAGCAAGCGACTGTTTAGCCACAGCGTATTGGCTACTGACGTTAATACCGCCATCCTCACCACGCTCTTCAATAGCTTTAGCCCAAGCAAGCTGGACAATAGGAGACTTTGGTAGCTTCGTGGTAGCAGAATCTGTAGTCAGCTCAGGCTCAGGAGAAAACCCACTGAACCGAAGGACATAAACACCATCTGGTTTTGGAAATACGTCCATGACTAGGTCGCCATTGACATCATTTCCGTTAGGGCAGTAGAACTCAGGTGCTCCACGTAGCGGTGTGCTGGTCAGAAGTAGGTTCTCAGAGAAGAACTTGGCAGGGCGATAAACCATAAACCAGTCTTCTGTGTCATTAGAAACCTCAACCACACGGAATCTGAAGCCAGAATTAGTCAAAGTATAGCTGACAGTGTCTGCCACAGTGTTTACTGTGTACGTACTCTTTAGAACTTCCCAGTCCCAAGAGTCTTCCACTTCACGTTTAGAGTCGTTGACTAGCTTCCCAATAAGAGCACTGTACTCATTATTGGACACGGTGTTGACTGTTGGCTCTCGGAGCCTAACTAGAACGTCATTAACAAGATCTAAGTATGTAGTTGCCATTTAGCAATCCCATTTACGTAGTGCCAAAGCCTTCCTAGTAGGACGGCCTTTCTCATCTTTCATTGGTCCAGGAACACCAGACATACGAGCACAGAAAGACTTTCGACGTGCCGCTGCTTTAGGAGACTTAGCAGCTTCCTTAGCAGACACAGGAGGCTTTAGATTAGCGCCTTCTTTGTTCTTAAAGTACTTACGGCCTTTCTCATTAAGACCGCCCTCTGGGTTCTGATAGACCTTCTTAACCATACTTTTTCTTCTTTGCTGTCTTAGCGGCTTCCTTGAAAGCCTTGGCAGTGGGCGCTCCTTTAGAGCCTACCTTACGCATCTTCTCACCAGACCCTTCAGCGATCCGCTTGCGTTTAGCTTGGATATTAGTGTAGAGTCCTTGCTTCATCGTCCACGTCCTGCTACTTTTTTCATAGGCTTCTTAGACATTCCAGCCTTAGAGAGGGCAATTGCAACAGCCTGCTTCTGAGGATACTTATCTTCTTTCATCATCTTGCTAATGTTCTCAGAAACAGTCTTCTTAGATTTACCAGATTTCAAAGGCATTGTCTACTCCTTTATTATAACATATATTTATAAAAAAATCAAGTACTTTTATTCTTTTTTCTTCTTACCTAACCATCCCTGAACAGTCTCAGTCTCGTATATTCTGAACCCTGTCCAAACGATCGTAAACAGGGCTGCAACGGCTGGAAGGATCTCGGCTATAGTACCCACTACTGTTAGGAAAGAAAGCCCGTCAGCGGCTGTTTTAATGCCTTCTGTGGTATGCTGTGCCATGATTATGCAGGCTTAACGGGCCAAGTTACGTTGAAGGGAAAACCAGACTGTGACGGTACATCACGTAGTGCTTGGCGGTACACCTCCCAAACACCAGGGATATTCTGGTTCAGCTCTAAGTGCTTAATAACTACCCAGTCAGTATCCTTTAGCAGGAAGTCACGATGAGCACGGACGTTAGCAGAAGCCTGGTCTGCGGGTTGCTGCTCAACAGACCAAGACTGTTTCCAGACACCGCCTTCTAGTACTGGCGTCTTCTCTACTGCCTTGTGGGTCTTGTTGTCAAAAGCAGGGGCAACGACATCCGCTACCTTTACAGCGCCTACTGCTTTAAGTAACTCATCAGAGATAGGCTCTGGAAAACTAACATTAGGGTTATCCCTACGAATATCAGAATTGTTATACGGATACTTAACAACCTGATTGTTTTCAATTTTAGCGTACATAGTTTATCCTATCTTAAACTCAAAAACCATATCATAAAAATTATCAGAAACAAACACACTTCCACCATTGCTTTTAAAAGAAACAGAACTTGGTCCTTGACCTGTTCGTAATGGCGGTGTTACATCAAAAGATATTGAATCGTAACTTGCTGTGCCTACGTTCCAGGCTGTAGATAAAGAATACTGAAATACTTTTTCACCAGAGTCACCAGAAACATACATTTTAGTACCGTCTGATTTAAAAAACACGCCAGTAGGTGCTGTTTCTTGAGAAGCTACTGATGCTGCTACTGTATCATAAACAGCAGTGCTTACATTCCAAGCAGTTGAAAGACCGTACTGAAGTATTCTATCACTTACGCTATCTACAACATACATCTTTGTACCATCGTCTTTAAAAAACAAATCAACAGGATTTGTAGTTTGGGAGGATACTGAAATAAAAACACTCCCATAACTAGCGGTACTTACGTCCCACGCTGTTGACAAGGAATACTGATATACCCGACTGTTTGTAGAGCCGACAACATACATTCTTGTTCCGTCTGGTTTAAAAAACACACCGTGAGGAGTACCGTCCTGGGAAGAAACTGAAAAAGATTTGTTATCGTAAGTTGCTGTACTTAAATCCCAACCAGGATCTAAAGAGTATTGGTATACTCTATCATTAGCACCCCCTATTACATATAGTTTTGTCCCATCTGGTTTAAAATATAAACCTTGTGAAGTTGCTTCCTGAGAACCTACATATAAAAAACCATCTCCTTTACTAGGGACTGCTGCTGTTTCTACGTCCCAAGCAATAGAAAGTGAATACTGAAAAATTGATTTATAGGTATTTCCTAGTACATATAACCTAGTTCCGTCATCTTTAAAGAATAAACCTAAAGGGGTTCCGTCTTGATTACCAACAAGAAACGATTTAGTATCATAACTTGCAGTAGTTAAATCCCAAGCTGTGGACAAGGAATACTGGTATACCCTTTCGTTTGTGTCTTCAACAATGTACATTTTTGTTCCGTCTGGTTTAAAATATAAACCTTCTGGAATTGCTGTCTGAGAAGCAACAGAAAAACTACCACCATGTGTTCCAGTACTTACGTCCCAAGCAGTAGATAAGTTATAGTATTCTACTCTATCACTAGCTCCACCTAACACATACAAACGAGTTCCGTCTGACTTAAACCGTAAACTTACTGGTGTTCCTTGTTGTCCTGCAATACTTAAAGACGTAGAGTCTCTAGAGGCGGTGCTCACATCCCAGGCAGTAGATAAGGAATACTGGTACACAGTATCAGCCGTAGTTCCGACAATATACATCTTCGTACCATCGGATTTAAATTCTACGCCTTGCGGAGTTCCTTCAATACTTACTGAAACAGACTTATTATCTGCAACAATTGTGCCTATTTCCCACGCTGTGGTTAAAGAAAATTGAGTAACAGCGTCTGCTGTGGAATCAATAATATATACTTTAGTCCCATCAGGTTTAATATATAGATCTGTTAGTACGCCTGTTTTAGTATATCCAACAGGATATTTTCCAGACTTAGACGCATAGGCTAAATTCCAAGCGTTAGGGCCAGCTCCTCCAGCAGTAGAAGATAGTGCTTTTTTATTAAGCATTACGCATCTCCGACACGAGCACCATATACCTGTGTTCCTACTTTCCACAGGACAATACCTGTGTAGCCAGTAGTGTTAAGAGTAGGAGCAGCCCCTGAATCTGTCTTCCACAGAACACCACCAGTACCAAAGGTGGTATCTGTCCAGGTAAGGGCGTAGGCAGTTCCATCCTCAACCATCAGAAGAACAGACTCTCCAGCAGCAAAGTTAGTCCCTTTTGGTGTTCGATTTGCACCTAATGTAATAAGTTGAATCGATCCGTTGCCAGGGTCAATCTCAAAAGCTGCGCCGTCAGTTATTGTGTACACGTCTTCTTTGATAGCACCGATAATTTCAGGATCAGTTAGCGTCTTATTGGTCAGAGTTTGCGTACCGTTTAGCGTTACGTCACCTGCTCCAGCGGCGGTCCATGACAAAACACCAGACCCGTTAGTCTGCAAGATCTGACCGTTTGTTCCGTCGGAGGTTGGGAAACTAAAGGCATTATTGATCTGAAAGGTTGCTGGATTAGTTCCAAGTTCAACTACAGTACCGCCTGAGTTCTTAGTATATAGTCGTTTATCTGCTGTGTTTACAGCAATCTCAGCGCCACCAGAGGAGTTTGTTAAGTCACCTGCGACAGGCGCTCCTGAAGTGTCTTTCTTTTTGATAAGAATGGTAGGCATTTAACTCTCCGTCTTTTATGGATTAGTGGGCCAGTTTACAGCAAAAGGAAACCCACTCTGCTGTGGGATATCTCTTAGGCTTTGTCTGTAAGCAACCCATTCTGCTTTTTTAGTATCTGAAAAAGGAGCATCAACAAGCATAGTCCAATCAGATTGTTTGATAAGTTTATTTCTTTCTTCCCGAACTTCGTCTGCTTTTTGAGCTACTCTATTAGCAATTTCTTGTGCTGTTGCATTTGAAACAACCCAAGTCTGAAACCATTGATTATTTCTGTTTTCTGGTGTTCCTTCAGAAACATTCTTATCATGTGATGCTTCTGGAGCAGGTGTTTTAAAAACAGGAAAAACACCCCATTCTTCTAGAAGAGTTTCACTTATGTCATTTGGAAAAGATGTCTGCGGATTGTCTTTACGAAGATCTCCGATTGAATACGGATACTTCTCAACAACTCCATTATTTAGTTTTAAATACATTTGTTTGTTTCCTTTAACTTACTTCAATATACATAGAAACAATAGAATTTCTAGCCCCACCATCCCCAGAATCAACAGTAATATCTTGTAATGTATCCGCAGTATTATAAATTTTATAGCCACAAGTATATTGTAGGCTTGAGTCTATCAAAGTTATTACATTTGGTGAAGATGTAAATGTATTGGAAACAGGGTCTCCTCCTGTTCTAACGCCAACTAGCGCAATAAGTGGTTTTGTTCCTGAGGTCGTATTAATTGTTTGTGACGTTGGGTCTCCAGAAGTAAACTCACTCGTTACGTCAAAAGACCCACCATAAGTCATAGTACTTCCAGTAGAAAAAACTAAAACATGGCCTCTATTATTAGCACTAGATGCTAAAGTTATAGTTGAACCAGCGTCCCCAGATTGTGCAATCCTATAAGACCATGCTTGGGTAGTATCAGCGCCGCTACCAAAGAATATCCTAGTAAAACCTGTAGGTGTTCCTTGGTCGGCAGTACTCCCGTTTCTTTGATCAAACAATAAAATTAAATTTCCTGCTGTAGTTGCTGACGGAATTGTTGTATTTGAACTAGAAAAAGTGCTTGAAGCAACAAAACTAATAGGAACACCTACTGCGTTGTTTGCTGCGGCTCTAAAAAAATGATTTCTCATTAAGCTGCTCCAACTAACGCACCGTATACTTGACCACCTACTTTCCATAGTTCAATAACTGTGTATTTAGTTGTATCTAACGTAGGAGCAGTCCCGCCTACCCATACAACACCAGAACCTCCAAAGGTAGCGTCAGTCCAAGTTAATGTATAAGCTGACCCGTCTAATACCATCAATGTTACAGATTCGCCAGCCGCAAAGTTTGTGGCCTTTGGGGTACGGCTAGCACCAAGTGTTATTAACTGTATGGTTCCATTACCAGGATCAATTTCAAAAGCTGCCCCATCTGTAATGGTAAAGATATCTTCTAAAATAGCACCGATAATAACAGGATCGGTTAAAGTTTTAGCCGATAGAGTCTGTGTATCTGTTGTTCCAACAACGGTGCCAGAAGGAGCTGTCTTGCCTCCCCATGTAGTAAGATCAGCGTCGTACGCCTGAACAGTTGTTCCGATAGCAGAGGATGTTAGATAGCCTGCTGACGCATGATTACCCCATCCATAAGCTGTATCCCACTCTGTTTGCTTTGCTGTTGTTGGTAGTGCGTATCCAGAAGCAAAAGATAGCGCTAATGTTCCAGATGTTGTAATTGGATTACCACTAATTGCAAAACCAGTAGGGACAGAAAAATCAACAGAAGTTACAGTTCCAGAGCCACCGCCTCCACTAACAGTGGTCCATGATATAGTCCCACTTCCGTTTGTGCTAAGAACCTGTCCATTGGTTCCATCTGTAGTAGGTAACGTAAATGCGTTGACAAAAGATGTTAAGTTGCTGTCGTAAGCCTGTACAGAGCTTCCAATGTTTGAAGCTGTTAGTACGTTACTTCCAGACTTCTGTAAAGTTCCAGTAAAGTTAGCAGTAGCATCATCATACTTGGCAGTATCAGCGTCATATCCCTGAACAGTACTACCAATAGCTGCTGATGTTAAGTATCCAGCAGAAGCATGGTTTCCCCATCCGTATGCTGTATCCCAATTACCTTGTTTTGCAGTTGTGGGGATGGAGTATCCAGCAGTAAATGATACAGCAAGGGTGCCAGATGTAGTAATAGGATTGCCACTAACAGATAGTCCTGTTGGAACAGAAAGATCTACGGATGTTACAGTTCCTGATCCACCACCAGCAGAACTAAATGACAGAACACCAGAGCCATTTGTGGTTAATACTTGACCGTTAGTTCCATCTGTTGTTGGCAGTGTAAACGACCCGACAAAAGAGGTTAGATTGCTATCGTAAGCCTGAACACTTGACCCAATTGATGAGGAATCTAAATAACCAGCAAGAGCATGGTCGCCCCAACTATAAGCCGTATCCCAGTCAGACTGAGAGGCTGTGGTCGGTAATGAGTATCCTTCTGTGTATGTAAAAGTAAGTGTACCGCTACCTGTTACAGGTCCGCTAGTAGATGTTAGACCAACAGGTGTAGCAAGCCCAACAGAAGTAACTGTCTCAGACCATTCTACATCTGTACCAGACCCATTAACTGTTAAGACTTTTCCAGTATTGCTGGTATAGGAAGGTAGTAAATTAGAACGTGCAGTTGCTGCGCTGCTTAAATCAGATAAGTTATTAGAACGAAATGCGTAAGTAGTGTCCTGCCCAGTAGCAGTAACACCTAAATTAGTACGTGCGCCAGAGACTGTACTAGCTCCTGTGCCTCCTTCTGCTATGGATACTGGAGTTGTTGTGATATCACCAGTTCCACCACCACCAGGACGATAGAATGACATATTTAAGTAGCTGCGTTATAGATTGGGATATACCCGTTGTTGTTAGAGGACCAAGCTACAGTCTTTGATCCATCCTCATAGACATTGATATAGTCTTTACCAGCCTGAAGACCAGTAGTACTAGCAAGTGCTTCTACTTCGATAGCCCCGTCATTATTGTAGGTATCGCCGTTATACGACAAAACCTCTTGAACAGGGATATAGTCAATCCACTCTTTTAATCCAGTGGTGTCTGCCAAGATGTTGACAACCATCCTGGTCTTACCATTCTCGGTAATATATTTTGAAGGGAAACAGCGAGGAATCATAGAGGCTCCTTAGTTTCTTTAGCATCCTCGGTAGAAGACGCTAAAGAAACCCCTCCGAAGAGGGGCTTACTGCTATTAGCCAGGGATAACCAGCGCAACAGCGGAAGTGTCACGCAGTTCGCCAACACCATACAGCGTATCAGCGGTCAACAGCGTAGAAAGGTACTCTTGCTTGTACTGGGTCTGGACACGGATACCGAGCTGCTCAACAAGCACACCAAACTCAGGGTGAGCCATCAAGCAAACACGGGGGTTCGTATCACCAGTACCAGCCGTAGTAGCCGTATCAGCGTTGTTCGACACATAGACTTTAACGCCATACACGTCACCGATCATACCGTTACGGATCGTGTTGCCTGCGCCAGAATCACCAACGAAGGACTGCTCGGTAAAACGAGCGATGCCCATCAGGGTGTTACGAGCAACAGGAGGAACGATTAGGAAGCGATTGTCCATCGGAACGTTCTGGTCGTCAAGACGCTGAATAGCACGACGGATACCTTCGTCAGCCAGTGCTGTCTCGTTACCAGTGTTGGTGTTAGCGGTTGCATCAAATGCAGTTGCGCCGTCACCACCAATGAAAC